>Ga0256840_1000302_pt1 | contig 50040 bp, 41 predicted proteins | sample 355202metaG_FD_185969 | JGI IMG/M metagenome (GOLD analysis project Ga0256840, IMG submission 185969) | Hydrothermal vent microbial communities from Mid Atlantic Ridge, Atlantic Ocean - 355-202 | ecosystem: Environmental > Aquatic > Marine > Hydrothermal vents | place: Atlantic Ocean: Mid...
CCGACCTCCTTGCCCTTCGGGTTCCCGGAAACGGAGCATGGCTTATGCGGATCGGCAAAAACTCGGCTAACGCCTCAAACATTTGCCGTTCTGATCGCAACGCCATTCTCCATTTCCGGCTGCGTCATACGGGATCGGAGAGTCAAAATACAGGAGTCCCTTTTTAGAAAGTAAAAAATGGGTGAACTCCTGGGAATTACAGCCCTTGACTCAGGCGTAGAAATCTGTCCTCGACCAGCCGATTTCTTGCTACACCACGTATTCTCGGACGGGCTCTTGGTCATGATGGTAGATAGCAGCAAAAATGGGACTGTCCCGAGATTACTACAACCTTCTGCTCGCAGGATGTGAGACCCTAATCAGATTTCATAATAATTGGAATGGGAGATTACCTTAGTGGTCAAAATTATCAAAGATATCGCAGGTAATTTATATTATATATTCGTATCAATCAGGTGGGCGATCTTTACTTGCCTGACAGTGAAAATTATATAGAGATCTGCCAGGTAGAGCATATGGTGACACAGTCCCAACCGATTGGATTTAATCGAGCGGGTTTTCTGGTCGCGAAGGGTAATAATAAAGTGATATGATCGAGATCTAGAGCTACAGCTTCATTCTTCTATGTCAGGGTTCGGTATGAGTGATTCTGAAGAACCGCTAAAGTCGCAAAATAATATCGATCCGAACCTCCTCTTTGTTGAAGAGAATTCTCGCTACAAATTAATTTTCAGGTTGGACAATGAGCAAATGGAGTGTCTGGCTGAAATTGAGGTTTTCCCTGAAGAATCTTCACCTGAAAATGATATCTCCCAATCACTTGCAGATGAAACTGATTCTGCAACTGTTGACGCAAATGAAGAAGTAGATGAAAAGCAAACTGGTGAGTTTGCTCCTATTATCACGAATCCAGACCCCATTATTTCCCCTCCCGACCTGTTCTGGTTCCTCCAGCAAAATAACATCATTCAGGCAATCGACTATCCTGCGGTCTACAACTTTTGTGCTGCAATTGAAATAGGGCTAAAACCTGAACCAACGGTTTTAGCCAAAGGCATTGAACCGGTCAGCGGTGTCGATGGTTGGTTTGAATTGGCTGTTAAAACTTCTGGAAAAAATACTGAGTTTGAAGAGGATGAAGAGGGGAATATCGATCTCAGAAACTTGAATGCCTATAGTGAAATTGAGCCTGATCAGAAACTGGGGACGATCCACCCACCCCGGGATGGAACTTCCGGTACCACTGTCCAGGGATTACCTGTCCCCGCTGAACGGGGTCAGCCCTTCGAATTGATTGCTGGAGAGGGGGTGATCCTGAAATTTGGAGATCAAGTTGCCTTTGCGGAAAAGTCTGGTCGCGCCCTGTTTGAGAAGAAAATTATCTCAGTTGTTGATCAACTGGTGGTTCCCGGGGACGTTGACTTAAACATTGGAAATATTGATTTTCATGGTTTTGTCGAAGTTAAAGGGGATGTGCCGGATGATTTTGATATCAAAACGACTAAGGGGATTAAGGTTTCCGGGCATATCGGCGCCTGCAATATTGAATCGGCTGGATCGATTGAAATATCCAGTATGGCGGGTAAAGAGACTGGCCAGATCACTTGTCATGGTGACTTGCATGCTAATTTTCTCAATCAAGTAGCGGTTGTCTGTTATGGCGATGTTTATGTGACCAATGAAATCCGCAATTCGGTGGTCAAATCAACGGGCAAAGTGATTGTTGAGCGCGGTTCAATTATTGGTGGCAGCTGCACCGCAATGAATGGGATTGAGGCGAAGGATCTCGGTACCAGTTCAGGGCAAAAAACCAGAGTTGTTGCCGGGGTCTATTTCCCCGATACAGATCGTTTCGATTATCTGCGGGAACAGTTAAAGAATATCAACCAACAGATCGAATCAATCAATGCAGCATTGGAGCCGTTGAAACAGCATCTGAAAAAAGATGATGATATTGCCGCCATCGCTGAGGTGCGTTTGTCAATTCTCAACGAACAGTTAGGCAAACTCCACGAAGAAAAAAACAACTTCAGCGCTGAAATCAAGGCTTCTAAACCCCAGGAATTTAACAGCCAAAATCCTAAAATAAACATTTTGAAATCATTAAAGGAGGGGGTTTTTATTGTTTTGGGGAACTCATCAGAAGAAATTAAAATTGAACGTTCCGGGCCAATGTCAATTATCGAAAATACCCGCGATGGAGGATTGCGCTATCTGGGGCTGTCTCCTATCCAGGTTGCTGCAGCGCAGATTGAAGAGGAAATATTTGCTGAAGAAAGAAAACAACTGGATACAGAAGAAGATCAGGATGAATAGCTTTTGTCGCATGCCCTGAATGACGCTAGTTTAAGCAGTATGCAGTAAACTTGGGTTTGTCTCATTTTTCTCTCCTTGAATTTGCGTTCTTACAGCAGCATAAATTATCTGCTTGACTACGGATAGGTATGATTATAAAAAAATTCACTTCTTGATTGAGGTCCCCGACTTGCCTTCCTTCCACGCTTTTGTTAAAAAGAGCATCCAAATATAAATGTATTATCAAAGGAGACATATAAAACATGGGATTAATGACTGGAAAACGGGGAATAATTTTTGGTGTTGCAAACGATAAAAGTATTGCTTGGGGGGTTGCTCAACAGCTGCATGCTGCAGGAGCTGAACTGGCATTTACTTATTTGAATGAGGCTTTGGAGCGTCGGGTTCGCCCACTGGCTGAAACTCTTGGTTCTTCAATCATCCTCCCTTGTGATGTGCAGAATGAAGAGGAAATGGTTGCAGTATTCAGTGAACTGGAAAAACAGTGGGGCAAGATCGATTTTGTGGTTCATGCTATCGCTTTTGCCAATCGTGAAGATTTGAAGCGTCCCTTCAGCCAGACCAGCCGTGAAGGATTCCAGTTGGCTTTGGGTGTCAGTGCCTATTCGCTCGTTTCCATGACCCGCTGTGCATTGCCGGTTTTAAAAGATGGCGCCAGCATTGTCACCATGACTTACCTCGGTTCAGTCCGTACCGTTCCAGCATATAATGTCATGGGTGTGGCTAAAGCAGCGCTGGAATCTTCGGTTCGTTATCTGGCTGCAGAATTAGGTGAAAAAGGGATTCGGGTGAATGCTGTTTCTGCCGGACCGATCAAAACCCTTGCGGCAGCAGGGATTGCCGATTTTAAGAAAAAACTGAGCGTTGCCGAAGAGCGTGCCCCTTTGAAACGCTTGGTTAATCAGGAAGATGTTGGTAAAGCGTCACTTTATCTTTTGTCCGATCTCTCTTCCGGAGTGACTGGCGAAGTTCATTATGTTGATGGCGGGTTTAATATCGCTGCCGGTTAATGTTTTTTAGATCTTCAAATAAAAAGGGGGACACGTATCAAGTACATGTCCCCCTTTTTACTTGTTCTATTTTTCTGGATTTGTGAATGATCGAAGGGAAAACAGGCGGCCTTAAGGCAAGACAGATTAAGGCACTGGAACGGATTTACCGACGTAAATTGCCTGCCAATGAGATGATTACAGCTGAGCTGGCTCGCTATCTGACTGAATTGTCACACGAGTTAAAGCGTCAGCTCGGACTGATTATTGATCGTTCCGGGTCGATCCAGTCTGTCATTGTTGGTGATGACCGGGAAATATTGATCCCCGACCTTTCCAGGTATGCTCTGGGTCGGAGTGGCTTACGTGGTCTGCGTTGTGTTCATACCCATTTAAAACAGGAGCCTCTAAGCCGGGATGACTTGACTGATCTGGAATTGCTCCGCCTGGATGTCATGGCGGTTATTGGTGTTGGTGAGGATGGATTGCCAGGCCAGTTTTCTTACGCACAGCTATTGCCAACCAAACAAAAATCACAAATTGAAACTGTTACACTGAAAGATTTCCATCGTTTTAATCTTGATTTTTCTGCATTTATTCATGCTCTTGACCGGGGAATGGAGCGGGTAGCTGCCGAGACAATCGATCTTGCTGATGGCAGAGAACGGGCGCTGCTGATTTCTGTAGGGCAAGCGAGTCGGCTGAAGGTTGAAGACTCCATGTCTGAGCTTGACGAACTGGCTCGAACTGCCAACCTTGTTGTGATTGATCAGGTTATTCAGCGTCCTCGTAAGTTTAATCCGCGGTTTTTGGTTGGAGAAGGTAAATTGCGGGAGATCATCATCCGTGCTCTACAGCAACGTGCAACGCTGTTGGTATTTGATCAGGATCTGACCCCGAATCAGATCCGTTCAATTTCAGAAATTACGGAAATGAAGGTCATTGACCGCAGTCAGTTGATTCTGGACATCTTTGCCAAGCGAGCCCAGTCTCGGGATGGAAAGGTGCAAGTCGAACTGGCACAGTTGAAATATATTCTTCCCCGTCTCTCGGGAAAAGGGACTGCCATGTCTCGCCTCATGGGTGGTATAGGGGGACGTGGCCCGGGTGAGACTAAGTTGGAAACTGATCGAAGACGCATCCGTGATAAGATCCGTCGTTTGGAAAAACAGCTCGATTCTCTTGGACGGGGGCGGATACAGCGGCGTCAGAAACGGATTCGAGCCGGGCTGCCGATTGTTTCTATTGTGGGTTACACAAATGCCGGGAAATCAACTTTATTGAATGCGCTGACGCAGAGTGATGTCTTAACCGAGAACTTGCTCTTTGCGACCCTGGATACAGCGACTCGACGGCTCCGCTTCCCCTTGGATCGGGAAGTGATTATCACTGATACCGTTGGTTTTATCCGGGATTTGCCTCCCAGTTTGATCGGTGCCTTTAAAGCTACATTGGAAGAGTTAGAAGATGCTGACTTGTTGCTCCACTTAGTCGATCTGTCAAATCCCCGTTTTGATGAGCAGATTAAAGCGGTTAATAAAATTCTTAATGATCTGGATTTGGGCACCCGACAATGTTTGTTGGTATTCAATAAAATTGATCAGGTTTCTGCTGAAGATCTGCCACACATCTGCCGTCGTTATGAAGCAGTGTCGGTCTCTGCTCTCAATCGTAAAAGTTTTGGCCCCTTACTGGACGAAATGCAGCGGCGCTTCTGGGAAGACGAGGATATCTCGTCGCTTTTAAAAAGTTGAACTTGACTTTAAGACCCATTTTTATTAGTCTGCAGTTAGCTGCGGCTAATGTTTGGTTTGGGGTGGAGATGCTAAATGGTTAAATACATTTTAATATTATTGCTGCTGCTCCCTTTTTTGGGTTGCCAGCCAGCGCAGCAGATAATGGGGATTTTGCCTCCTGGCGAGAGAATTCCAGAGTCGCTTGTACCAGTGGTAGAACCTGTTCAAATACCACCAATAATTACCGAAAAAAATCACCACCCTGTGGTAACGAAATTAGAATTACCCGCCGCAACAACCCTTCCAGAACCAATTACGGAATATTTGCACACAGATTCTGCTCTTCCCTATTATGGTGATTTCCCCCTGAGTGAGCATTCACGGGTTGATACCCTTATTGAACGATATATCGGTTCCAGTAAAGCAACATTCAGTCGCTGGCTTGAAAGAGCCGGACGCTATATACCAAAGATTCAAATGGTGTTCGCCGATGAGGGTGTCCCTCTTGATCTCGCCTATCTGGCTATGATTGAATCCGGATTTAATGTCCGTGCTTACAGCTGGGCTCATGCCGCTGGTCCATGGCAGTTTATCGAAAGTACCGGCCGCTTGTATGGCTTAAAAAATGATTGGTGGCAGGACGAACGTTTAGATCTGGAAAGGTCAACCCGTGCTGCAGCCAAGCATTTAAAATACCTGTATAAACGTTTTGATGGTGATTGGTTTCTGGCTGTTGCTGCCTATAATGCCGGTGGCGGGACAATCCGTAAAGCGGTCAAAAAGAGCGGTAGTCGGAATTTTTGGGTTCTGACTGAAGGCCATGTGTTGCGGGAAGAAACAAAAAAATATTTGCCAAAACTGCTGGCGGCTTTGACGATTATTAAAAATTTAGAGGGCTATGGATTTGCTGATTTGAAATTTTCTGCTCCCCTCGAATATGAAACTGTTACTCTGGAAACAAGTACTGACCTGGAAATAATTGCCAAGTTTTGCGGGATCAACTATCAGGAATTAAAAGAACTGAATCCTGAGTTGAAGCGCTGGTGTACTCCTCCAGGAAGGAAAGATTATCAGCTACACATTCCATTTGGCAGTGCTGATCAAGTTAGAGAACTCTACGCCGAACTTCCCAAGGATCAGCGTGCGCGTTACCACCGTCACCAGATAAAATCTGGTGATACTCTCCAGGGGTTGGCGCGAAAATACCGAATTCGTATTAACGATATTATTGCGCTGAACAAAATTAAAAATCCACGCGCGTTGCAGATCGGCTCTAATCTAATTCTACCTTTGAAGGAAGGGTTTACTACTCTTCCCACAAATGCTTTAGAAGATAGTTACGTTCGTAGTCAGCGGAAAATTTATAAGGTGCGTCGTGGTGACAGCCTCTGGTCAATATCCCAACGTTTTAGTGTCACGCAAAAACAATTGCGGGTCTGGAATAAACTGGGTTGGAGCAATCTGCTTCGACCTGGGCAGATTCTTGCGGTTTCAAAAGCGGGGCGCCATACTATAGCAAAGGTCAAGCGACAAAAAGAGCCGTCCCGAAAACTGATTTATAAGGTTATCTCCGGGGATACTCTTTGGGATATCGGCCGGCAGTTTAACGTCGCAGCAGAACAGATTCGCCGCTGGAATGAACTTTCCCGTGATCATATCCTCCAGCCAGGTCAAAAGTTAACCTTAATGGTTTCATCTAGCCAGCAGGGTTGATAACCTCTCAACTCTCCTCTGATCCTGCAACTTTTGCTTCGCCATCTAATCAGTTTTTGCGAGTGCATCAATAAAAGGTATTTTTTGTCCCTCTGATTTTTTTGACATTTTCCCCGCAGGTTGTTAATGTTCGGCGCTGGAATATGCTGGGTTCTGATCTGTTCTATTGTCTATCTTGTCTAAGGATTACCTAAATGTTAAATATCTTGATTTCTTTTGCCTGTTCAGCTTTGTCATCTGCTCTGATGATGAGGTTTGTCACACCTAATATATGGATAGCTATGGCCGTTTCTGCAGTGGTTTTTGCGGCAATTTTTATGTTGCTTACCCGGATTACGATGAAAAAAGTGGGTGTTCTGATGGAAGTTGCACAGCGGGACATGCTGGCAAATCGAACTGATAAGGCAATTAAAGAACTTCAGAATGGTTTGAAATATGGTGCCTGGCAGATCTACGTTAAGCAGCAGATATACTCGCAAATTGGAACTATCTACTATTTGAAACGTGATTTCAAAGAGGCGGTTCCTTTTCTTGAAAAAGGTTTTGTCCGTAACTGGGTGGGTATGGCTATGTTGGCGATTACTTATATGAAAAAAAACAAAACCAGTAAAATGATTGAAACATTTGGCAAAGCAGTTTCGGGAAATCGTAAAGAGCCAATGGTTTACGCTGTCTACGCTTTTTGTCTGGATCGTGTTGGTGAACGAAGTAAGGCGATCGAGGTGCTGAAAAAAGGTATTTCCAAAACAAATGATGAGCGTCTACAGGAAAATATGAATATGTTGGGAGCTGGTAAAAAGATGAAGATGAAGGGTTTTGGTGATATGTGGTACCAGTTCCATCTGGAAAAGCAAGGGGCTATTATCAAAAAGCAAACAAAAGCAATGACCGGCCGCCGCAAGCAGGTCTTGCGGTAGGGCTTTCTATTTTTTTACGAGACCATTTATGGCTAAGAAGAAAAAAGTATCCAAAGCTAAAAAGCACGATTTCAATAGTGACCCCTTCAATAATTTGAAGGGGTTTGTTTTTTCTGATCAGGAACAAAAAGAACAGCAGCCTTTTATGCCGGAACAATCCAAGAAAAAGGTTATTGGCTCCTTTGCAGAAGAGATGGAGATGCTTGGTGTCAGATCTTTGGACAAGGATATTGATTTTGAAGAGGAGATACTCGACAGTTCTTTACCCGTAGATAATATTGTCGAAAAATCTGACGATCAGACAGATGAAGCCCTTTTTTTAACTGCAATGGGTGATTTACCCGTCCGATTTAAAGAGTATCTGCCGGAAAGTGATCCTCAGCCCTTGGCAGTACCGCGTCGGATGAAACAACTGAAACAAGGTAAATTAACGCCCGATGCTTCCCTTGATCTCCATGGCTGTCAGCGTACTGAGGTTGAAGAAAAGTTACGCTACTTTCTACAGAATGCTCAATATCAGGGTTGGAACACTTTGCTGGTGATTACCGGCAAGGGCTTACACTCTGATGCTGGAAAGCCAGTTTTACGTGATGCAGCAGAACAGTTTTTTTCAGCTGAAGGGCGGAAGCTTATTGCTGAGTGGGGACGTGCAACAAAACAATATGGTGGAGATGGCGCGCTCATTTTGTTTTTGCGAAAACAAAATGAAAGAAATGTAAATGATTTGTAAACCGATTCCTTTTGGGTGCGTTGAATGACATATAGACGCTCACTTAAACCTATAAAGGAGAAAAAAATGAAAACAGTCTTAAAAAAATCCCCGTTTATCTGGTCTGTCGCTCTGATGCTTATGTTAACACCTGTTGCTTTCAACTTTTCATCTGGTACCCTGATGCTTAGTACCGCATCCGCTTTCGGTGGAGCAGGTGGTGGAGCAGGCGGTGGAGCAGGCGGTGGAGCAGGCGGTGGAGCAGGCGGTGGAGCTGGTGGTGGTGCTGGTGGTGCTGGTGGTGCTGGTGGTGGAGCAGGTACTTGCGATGGTAGTGGTTCAGGAATGGAGAATGGTGCCAATGTGGGAGCGGTTCAGGGTGTTGGCCTTCAGACTCAAACCATGACTCAGACGAGAGAAAGAACCCAAACAAGAAGTCAGCTTCAAGTCCAGGATCAAGTCCAGGATCAAGTCCAGGATCAAGTCCAGGATCAAGTCCAGGATCAAGTCCAGGATCAAGTCCAGGATCAAGTCCAGGATCAAGTCCAGGATCCGAGTACCCACGAAGAGGTAGCTACTGAATCATAATTGCTGCTCTTTAAATTGACCTGAAAATCTATACTGCCGTACGGTGTTTTGACCTTTGATAAGACGTCAAACCGTACGGCAGTTTTGCGGTAATCTCTATGTAAAAATGTATCCCTTCGCCCTCGAAAAACGACTTCGTCTTGTAGTTGTAGGGCGAATTTTTTGCTTGGCCAGCTAATGACTTTTTGCGAGATCATCAATGATGGTAAGTAAAATAGTGTTCCTCTTTCTTGACTCATATGGTGCGTTAGCCTATATTTTAAATCCATGTTGATTATGTCGTTGAGGTAAGTTTTTAAGCCGATATTTCATCGGGAATTGACGCTTTAATAAGATACAGGAGAAAATAATGGGGCAAATTTATGCTGATAATTCCCTTTCAATTGGCCGGACTCCTCTGGTGCGGCTGAACCGGGTGATTGCACCCGGCGGGGCGAATGTATATGGAAAGGTGGAAGGTCGTAATCCCGCTTATTCGGTGAAGTGTCGGATTGGTGCATCAATGATTCAGGATGCGCAACTGAAAGGGACATTAAAGCCGGGGATGGAAATCATTGAGCCAACCAGTGGTAATACCGGGATTGCTCTTGCTTTTGTTGCAGCAGCTAAAAAAATTCCCTTGACTCTGACCATGCCAGAAACAATGAGTATAGAACGGCGCAAGATTCTCAAGGCCTTTGGTGCAAAGCTGATTTTAACCGCCGGGGCAAAAGGGATGGCAGCGGCGGTTGCTGAAGCTGAGCGGATAGCTGAGGAGAACCCCGAGCGTTATCTGTTATTGCATCAATTTAAGAATCCTGCAAATCCCGAAATTCATTTTGAAACGACCGGTCCAGAAATCTGGGAGGATACCGAAGGACAGATTGATGTTTTGGTTGCCGGAGTTGGAACAGGAGGGACTATCAGTGGAATTTCTCGCTATATCAAAAAAGTTCAAGGGAGGGCAATTCTTTCTGTCGCTGTAGAACCGGCTGCCAGCCCTGTCATCAGTCAACACCTTGCGGGGGAAATGCTGCAACCTGGACCGCATAAAATTCAGGGAATTGGTGCTGGTTTTATTCCTGAAACCCTCGATCTGGATATGGTTGATCGCGTTGAATTGGTCAGCGACGCTGATGCGTATGAATTTGCCAGACGCCTAACCCAGGAAGAGGGGTTGCTATCAGGGATTTCCTGTGGAGCTGCAACGGCAGTTGCTGCCAGATTATCTGCACAGCCTGAATTTTCCGGTAAAAACATTGTTGTAATTCTTCCCGATTCCGGCGAGCGTTATTTAAGTAGCGACCTGTTCTCTTGACGATTTAGATAAGGCCAAGCTCTAAGGTGTTACAACCATAGTTAAGGATTTTGACAGGATCGATATCACCCCTTGTCCCTGCTAAATAATTCCGCATTATCAGGGAAAATCTTGCTTAGTCAGCGCCTTTCTATAAGATCATTTTTTTCTACGAGATTTTGATCTTCGCTGAAATATGCTATGTTCGCATAATGCGTTGAGTCTGTCTTGTTATGTTTTTTTTGTGAGGATTGTTCATGTACAAACCCCCAGAGCAGCAATTGGAACAAAATGAACTTGAAGGTAATGTTGGTCTGGTTGGCATCCTGAATCAGTCCAAATTATGCCTTGACAGCCTGGATGAAGATTATGCTGATGGCCGAAGTGAGCTGGAATCTCTTCAGGCACGTTTACTTTCCGGTCAATTTCGTTTGGCCGTATTGGGTCAGTTTAAACGCGGGAAGAGTACTCTGTTAAACGCTTTGCTTGGGGATAAATTACTGCCGACAGATATTCTCCCGGTGACAGCAATTCCAACTTTTATTGGTGCCGCAGAGAGTATCGATGTTCATGTTGACTTCGAAACCGACGAAGATCCGATAAAGTTTACTCCATCATCTGATAACCCTTTGGGGGATTTCCTGGCAGATTACGTGACTGAGGAGGGAAATCCGCACAATCAACGTCAGGTAAAACGGGTTGAAATTGGTCATCCGTCAGTATTGCTCAAGCAGGGCGTTGTCCTCATTGATACTCCTGGTATTGGCTCGACCCATAAGCATAATACCGAAGTGGCATATCGAATTCTTCCCCAATGTGATGCAGCCCTTTTTCTGGTTTCTCCCGACCCTCCTATTACCGAAATAGAACTCGATTATCTGAAGGAGATTCGCAAACGGTTACCACAAACTTTTTTTATTTTGAATAAGGTTGATTTTCTTGATGAGCAGGAAAAAATAGCTTCTCTGAAATTTCTGGCCGATCAATTAACACCATTGTGTGATGGTGTCCCACTGGTGTTAGCAGTTTCTGCTCGTATGGGTTTAGAAGCCCGCTTATCTGATGATGTAGCTGGCTGGAAAGACAGTGGTATGCAACAGGTTGAACAGAACCTGATTGATTTTTTTGCTCGGGAAAAACAGCAAATTTTTCAAGAATCTCTGCAACGTCGCATTGGTGATCAGCTTAATAATATCATTATGCAAATACAGCTCTCTTTAAAGGCTTTGCTATTGTCAGAAGCGGATCTAAAACAACGAATTGAGCAATTTCGCCAATCAATACCTGACGTAGAGCGGGAAAAACATGCCGCTGAAGATATTTTGTCTGGAGACTTAAAAAGGGTCTTAAAGCGTTTAAATAAAGAGGTCGAAAAAGTTCGTTCTCGAGCAAAAAAAGAAATCGTCAGCCAGCTGGAAAGTCTTGTTCAGACAGTTGTAGATACTGAAGAAATGGAACGTTTGGTCAGAGAATCTTTGGCACAAAAAATTCCGGTTTTCTTTGCCCCAGCGATGCGTGAAGTTACTGATATTATCCGTTCTGAAGCGACTGATCTGTTGACACTACATCAACAACGGAGTAATCGGCTGATTGAACAAGTCAGGCAGATTGCCGCTGAGCTATTTGATATTCCCTATCATGCTCCTTCAGTGGGACGTTCCTGCACAAAATTTGAAATAGCGGGTTGGAGTAGTGATTTGTTTATCTCCGATATGGATCCACTGGGGCAGCGTCTTTCCCGTAAATTTTTTACCCGGAAGTATCGACGAAAAAAAACCGTTAAGCGGCTGCGAGACGAGAGTCAGAAATTACTAAATCAGAATGTTGAACAAATTAACTGGGCGTTACGGCGCGGGCTGGATGAAGGCTTTTGTCAATTCGGTGTCGAATTATCTGAGCAGCTGGAGAAGACCATTACTGCAACCAGAAAGGCAATGGAAGTTGCTTTGAGTCAGAGTGAATTACAATCACATAAAACCGCTAGCCAAGAGATCAAATTGACGCAGGCTCTTGGTAAACTGGAAAAAATTCTCAAGCAGTTGGAACAGTAGGGATCTTTGTCCAAAGGTTTTAAACTCTAACTTTAGAGCCTCGTGTAAAAAGTCGTCATCCCCGTGAAAGCGGGTATCCAGCTTTTGATGAATCCAGGAAACCTCTGGATTCCCGCCTGCGCGGGAATGACGGGCACTGAAATTTATAGACTTTTTGTACGAGGCTCTTTATTCCATAATTAGATTCGGTAGTTCATCAATATTATCAAGCTCGTTGGGAGGGTATTCATGCAATATCTCTCCACAGCGCTCAATTGCGTGACATATTGCTTCACAAGCCGTCCCAGTCTTTAAACCTTTGGTAATTATTTCAACAATTTCATCCCAAGTATGTTCAGAAACTCTCTCGTTGATACCGCTATCGGCCAGTACGTATACCCGGCGCTCGAAGAGTGAGATCAGAATCAGGATGCCGGTTCTGTCACGGGTTTCGTGTAACCCCTGTTCAAGGAAGCTAACCAGAGCTTTTTCCTTGACTTCTGCTGTCAGTTCATCCGGGTGAATCAGTATGCGCTTCAGCTCGGGGAAATTGCGGATTAGCAGTTGAAAAATAAAAAATCCAACGATAAAAACCGGGAGAAACCACCAAATCGATTCACCACCAAATGCCCAACTGATGACTAGCCCGGTTGCTAATGCCAGAGTTCCTCCGCCGATCAATTCAGCACGAGGGTAGTCGTAGGATGAGTCAACAACCATAGGAACAATTTCACCACTGGTTTTTGTTTCAGCCATTTTGACTGCTGATTCAATTTGTTTTTGTTCTTCTGTCGAGAAGAATTCTGCCGCAGATACCATTTTGTCCTCTAGTCTTTAAACTATACATGTGAACGTAAATCTACTCCGTTCCCAATGTCTGGATTACCAGCCTCCGGAGGCGCCACCACCGCCGCCACCGCCGCCGCCACCTGAGAAGCCGCCGCCACCAAAACCTCCGCCGCCACCACCAAATGGTCCTCCGTAATAAATTCCTCCCCTACGGTGAGTACGGCTGCCGTTGCGGTTACGGATACGACTGAGGAGGGGGGCAAGGAAAAAGAATAGAAAAATCAATCCCCAAGGGCTGCTTTGTTTCTTGTTTTTCCTCGTTTTCCCCGTCCCGGTGTATTCTCCGCGCACGGCTTCAGCGATGCTGACAACGCCACTGACAATTCCGCCATCAAAATCACCCTGCTTAAACTTCGGTGAGATTTCATTATCGATGATTCGCCCTGTCAGCAAGTCAGTCAAGCGACCTTCTAACCCGTAACCGACTTCAATACGAATTTTTTTCTCGGCATTGGCAACCAGCAATAGCACACCATTGTCCTTACCTTTTTGCCCGATTTTCCACTTTTGTAATACCTTAAGCGCGTATTCCTCAAGGACTTCACCCTCAAGGCTGGGGATAGTTAATACCGTGATCTGAGTTGAATCACTCTTATCAAAATCCTTGAGAAACTGTTCCAGTTTTAACTCAACTGTTGGTGAGATTATTCTGGCATTATCATTCACATAACCCGTCGGTTGCGGAATGACCAGTGCTGCGGCAGACGTACATACCAGTAACAGCAGGAAAATTGAATGAAACAGAATGCGCATTAGAAAGTGACCTTCGGAGCGGTTGCAGCACCAGCGTCAGCTTTAAACGGTTCTTTTCGCTCCAGTTTGAGTAGGAACTTGTTAGTCAGGTTATTTGGAAAGGTTCGGATTGAGGTGTTGAAGGTTTTGACTGCGGCATTGTAGCGTTGGCGAGCAACATTAATCCGGTTTTCTGTCCCTTCTAACTGGTGTTGTAAATCACGAAAGTTTTCGCTGGCTTTCAAGTCAGGGTAGCGTTCGACAACCACCAACAAACGTGACAGCGCTCCAGAGAGTTCTCCTTGAGCTTGTTGAAACTTCTGCATGGCTGCCGGATCACCCAATTTGTCGACTGAGATGTTTGTCTGGCCAACTTTGGCACGAGCGTTGACTACTTCAGTCAGGGTTTCTTTTTCGTGAGCCGCATAGGCTTTGACAGTGGAAACCAGATTTGGAATTAAATCAGCACGGCGTTGATAGGTCGCCTCAACATCGGCCCAGGAAGAGAATACTGCTTCTTCATTTTGTTGAATCGTGTTGTAGCCACAACTGCTGAGCAGCAGGACGCCACAAAATAAGATGAGTAAATTGCGGATCTTCATTGTTCTCTCCAGATATATTGTGTTGGGTTGTTGGTAGAAAATCGAGTATAGCACAAAATTAATACTTTGATCTTAATTAGAGTTAAGTTTTCCTTCAGGATTCAGGCGTCTGTGGTGAACGTGGCAACTTTGCAATCTGTTCGACAGTTTCGATTTCTTTACGGTTTCCAGCGCCCAATTCTTTAAATTTTCGTGCTGAGGTAAGTACCCGGCTGTCGAGGGAGGCCATCCCCTTATTATAGCTATCAACGGCACGTTCGAGGTTCTTACCCATTTGAGTGAAATGTTGGTTGAGAGTGGCAAGGCGATCGTACATTTCTCGCCCAAGTTGACTGATTGCTTCAGCGTTTTCGGTTAATTTTTCCTGTCGCCAGCCATAGGCAACTGAACGGAGCAGAGCAATTAAGGTGGTTGGTGTTGCCAGCAGAACTTTCTGATCAACTCCTGCCTCAATCAAGGCAGGATCCTGTGCCAAGGCTGCAGAAAAAAAGGTTTCGCCCGGGAGAAAGAGGACAACAAATTCTGGTGTTGGCTGGAATTGTTCCCAATAATTTTTTGCCGACAGCTTTTGCAGATGATTGCGAATCTGCCGAGCGTGATGAGCCAGACAAGCCATCCGTTGATTGTCATCTGTTGCTTCCAGAGATTCAAGATAGGCCTGCAGGGGGGCTTTGGAATCGACGATGATGTTGCGACCATTAGGTAATTTAATAATCATGTCTGGGCGCAGCCGACCACTATCGGCAGTTTCTTGTTCGACAAAATCGCAGTAGTTGACCATTCCGGCCATTTCGACAACCTTACGCAGCTGGATTTCTCCCCAGCGGCCACGAACTACTGGCGTTCGTAACGCACGAACCAGATTGCCCGTTTCAGATTCAAGTTTAACCTGACTGCTTAACAACGACTTCAATTGTTCGTCAAGACGGGCATAGGCTCCGCTTCTGGCTTGCTCTAACTGTTCAATTTTTCCATCAACCTTATGGAGTGATTCTTTCAGCGGTTGAACAAGTTGCCCAATCGCTTGTTGACGAGCATCTAAATCTCCTTTGGCTTGTTGCTGAAAAGTTCCCAGAGTTGATTTTGCCAAGTCAAGAAAGCTTTGATTGTTGGCTGCCAGGGCTTGCGCTGAGAGCGCCTGAAAATTTTTTTCCAGCTGTTGACGGTTTTCATCCATAAAACTTAATTTCTCTTTGCTGGCGTGCCGCTCTGCTTCCAGTTGAGCTTCAAAACGAGCAAGTTGCTGGAGTAAATTTTCACGCACATGTTGTTCGCCGCTCATTTTTTTTTGTAGTTTGTGAGCTGCTATCAGATAGGCGGTCAGCCATCCGCAAACGAGACCAATAATCAGCGTTGCGGCTAAAAGTATCCAGATATTGTCAGTCAGGGGGATCATTGAGTTCCTCGAACATGGAGCACAGAATAAGTGAGCAAGAGAAAAAGAGCTGGTCTACGATAGCAGAGGGATATAGAATCAACAAGTCACTGTGTAGAAAGCTGGATATTTCATATAGTGGCACAAGCTCTGACAGTTTTTTCAGTTTATTTTATTATTCCTGCTGATTAAGTGTAATTTTTTGCGGATCGCAATTTTTTAAATTCTCTCAGCAATGCCCTTTGTTCACCCGTAAACACCCCTTCCTGCCATTCTGAGGAACTGCGAGTCTCCCCTCGGGTGCAAGCCATCAGCTGTTCCCTGACAGTAATCCTGTAGATCCACTTACTCCAATGAAATCAAGTAGTTATGCTGTTCTCAGGTTTGCGCTGAGTCGCTTCCTGTGGTATATCATGAGCTATGAATCTCATCACTGATGCAGCTCGTAATATCGCTAACCGTCTGACCTGGCATACGGCCGGACGCGATCAGGCAGGGATCGCTTCTGACTTAGCTGCAGGTAAAGACATTCCAGAAGTCTATGGACTTGGTGAGGCGGGTTTGTTTGATGAGTTTTTCTATTTTCTGGAAAGTTTTGGGTTTCATGCTTTGCTGGCGGGGCTTGACCCTAAATCAAAAAAGCGGGAAAGCCCGGTGCCATTTATGGCGATCATTTACATCTATTTGATGCGCGTTGTTGCTGGATTGAAGTTTTTTTATCATATTGATCCGGTTATCCTCCATTCTCAGTCGCTTATGCGACTGGTCGGCTTCAATGGCAGAGATATCAGGGAAGGAACCTGTCGACGCGGTCAAAAGAAAAAAGATTCAGGCGGGCAACCCAAACCGGAAGAGCCTGAGAGCAATGGCTCCGGCAGCAAAACACGTGGGCCGGTATGCCCGGCCTTTATTGCCTCTTGTATTGCTGCAATGACTGCCAACGCTTTGGAGAAAACATTTAACCACGTCATATCATTATTGGCTGCCGGAAATTTCTTCCCGAAAAACATCAATGCTTCTCTTGACGCTTCCGAGATTCAGTCGACTGAACAATGTCTTGGCTGTGGCAAGGTTTCAAAGGAGAAGGCTCCTGAGCTTCGTCTGCGCAAAGGGCGCATTCGAAAGGTGATGGAGACCGTTTTTGGTTTTAAGATATGGGTTGTCTGGGATCCTAACAGTAAAATCCCCCTTGCCTTGAGTTTTCGTACCATTGAAGTTGCAGATATTAATCTCGCTCAGGAGATCATTGAACAGGCGATCATCAATCTTGGAGACCATGCCAGGCTGAACTCAATCGCCATGGATCGCGGTTTCATGGATGGAGCACTGCTCTGGTGGCTGGAATCAAGAAAGATCATCTTCTACATTCCGGCAAAATCCAATATGAATGTCTACTCTGATGCTCTTTCTCTGGTTGAAAGTGGAATCGTTCAAACCCGCAGTCGCAAACGGAACGTTGGTGCCGGTAAAAACAGAACAACAGTCACCGATTATTGGGAAGTTGTCGGTATTGAAGGGCTGACGTCTGCAGGGTTTTATGGACCAGGGGGGAGTGGAAGTCATGAACACCGTAAAGAGTTTACCCCCAACCCTATCAATGCCATCGTTGTTGTCGATGATCCATTTAAGCGCAAGAATCCAGGCTGCAAAACAATGGTTATTTTAACCAATGGTCCGGCAGATAAACCGTTAAGGGCTTACAAAGGGTACGATGCCCGCAGCGAAATAGAAAACTCCATGTTTCGTGAAGCCAAACAAGCCTGGTTTATTCAGAGAGCCCCCATCAATACAAAGGCTGGATTCTTGGCTCACGTCTACTTGACTGTTTTGGTCATGGCTCTGACGACTGCGTTTCAGACTTGGATGGATCAACAGGACAAAGAAGAAAAAAGGGGCAAAGATACTGGTATTCGCAAGTTCCGGGAAAAAGTCAGGGAAGAAAACGGGAATCAGCTCATCATTTTTGACGAAGATAGATACGCCATCTTTTACGCCTACGAAGTGTTTATCCTTTGTGGTCGCAATGTCACCAGACCGAATGGAGTCCCTGAACGGATCACCAAAGAAGATATTTTGCGCAAATATGATGCATTAATGGAATAACGCTATTTTCTCTGGTTTTCACACTTGCCATCACCCCCGCTTGTCGATATCGATTTGATCACGCTGACAACTCGACTTGTCTCATCGCTGTCTCCCCCCCCCACATTTTCAAACCTGGCAGTTCTCAATTCTCTCAAGCAACTGCATATTTTGAAAAAATGAAAGGGCTCAGCTAACCCAGAGCCATTTGTTCAACAATTTTCTCGGGGGCTGTGCCACTATATGAAATATCCAGGTAGAAAGAAGCTGATCTGTTTTGTCCAGAATGGAGAATCAAGTTAATGGCATCCTTTGATTTCGCTCAGTTTCAATTAGAAATACAAAAGCGTTTTTCATTATCCGCAAGTGCTACTGTCGATATTGTTCAACTTTTATCGGAATTGGAAACTGTCCACTCTGATGCTGACTCTCTGCTTGAGCAGCAGACGGATGGTGATCGTAGTTTGCTTGCTTGTGCTCCAGGGTGTCAGGATTGTTGTGTGGTGAATGTTTCGATTACTCTTCTTGAGGGACTTTCTATCTTGCAGTTTTTACGCCAGTTGGACTCTGTTGGTTTGACACAAATTATTGCGCGGTTGGATACACTCTGGCGTGATGTGCGTGGGTTGGATGACGATGAGCGGATGATGTCGCGGCGCAAATGTGCGTTTCTGGATGAACAGGGTTACTGTATTATTTATCCGGTACGACCATTATTTTGCCGTAGTGTCAGTTCAACCGATGTTGAGCTGTGTCGGGGGGCAATCACCGGACAGGTGTTTGGAGAGCTGCGGCCAGTTATGATGCATCAGTTTCAGCTGCAACTGTATAAAACCATCTTTCTGGGTGTTGCTGATGGGCTGGAGCAGGCGGGTCTGGACGGGAGAAGTTTTCAACTGTGTGGTTTGATTCGCTATTTACTCAACCACCCTGGCCAGGAAAAGAGGCTGCTGACGGAATCCTCTCTCAGCTGGAATGACCTTTATCCATAAATTCGGTTCAGAACAGAGTAAATCGCAGATAAAACAATAAGCTGATTGTTGAAACAATCAGACTTAAAACCAAGGTGGCATTGATGTGATCTTTCTTTCTTTGCAGCCGCTTGCTGTTGAAGACGAGTCCTGCGATGCTGGTTAAAAAACTCAATAAAAGCATCAGCCCGATGTAGCCTATCAAGTCAGCATTCCAGGTTGGATTCAGCCGTTGTACACCGTAAAAATGATCAAGGAAATTCACCCGTTTTGGTTTTGCTATGGCGATAAGGCAGACCGCAGCAATCAGGGAAATGACCGCAATAGCGTTTGACCAGGCGAGTAAGCGAAGCGTCAAATCAATCTTTCTCCGGCGGTTGCTAAGTCTCAGGGTCATCGATTGATCTCTCTCAAATGGGTTCTTGGGCTATTCGCAATAGTCTACTTATGCTACTATAGACGAGTTACTTTATCAGTAGAACAGGAAATTTCAGACAGATGGAAAATCCAGCAACAAATGCCGGCAACAAAACTAAAATTTGCGACAAAACAAAAGAGCAGGTTACAACCCCTTCGCTCTTTAAAGTGTTGATGCACAACGACGATTATACCACCATGGAGTTTGTCGTAGAAGTGTTACGTGATATTTTTCACAAGTCAGCGACCGAAGCGGAAAAGATTATGTTGACAATCCATTTCCAGGGAGTTGGATATTGCGGCACTTTTCCTTACGCAGTAGCAGAGACCAAGGCCGATCAGGCGCGCTTAAAAGCTCGTAAGGCCGGGTTTCCTTTGCGCTGTACGCTTGAGGAGGTTTGAGGAGCAGTGGCAGAAATGTTTAATCAAGATGTACAGATTGCTTTTACTCTTGCAGTTCGTGAAGCACAGCGTCGGCGGCATGAATACCTGACGACTGAGCATGTCCTTTATGCATTACTTTTTGAAGAGTCAGGTCAGCAGGTTCTCACCTCTTGTGGTGGTGATATTGACAGTTTGAAAAAGGAACTGGAGAATTTTTTTGACCACCATCTTGAGCATCTTCCTGACTCCGCTGAGGTTACTGAGGGTGGAGGCGAAGATGTTCCTCGGCAGACGCTGGCATTACAGCGAATGCTCCAGAGGACTGTATTACACATGCAAGCTTCACAGCAAGCAGCAGTCGGGGTAGGTGATCTGCTTGCGGCTATTCTTGAAGAGAATAATTCTCATGCCTGCTTTTTTCTTCAGCAGCAGGGGATTGAACGAGTTGATCTGCTTGATCATATTTCCCATGGGCAATCCTCTTCCGGGGGCAGAGAAAAACCGGGTCAACGTCCTGTTGAGCCAGCTCCAGGGGAACGTCCTAAACCAAAACAAAGCCCTGCTGATCCGTTAAAATCCTTCACTATTGATCTGATTGCCCGGGCAAAAGATGGCAAAATAGACCCATTGATCGGGCGAACCCAGGAATTAGAAAGAACCATTCTGATCCTATGCCGCCGCCGGAAAAATAATCCTCTTTTTGTTGGTGAACCGGGGGTTGGTAAAACAGCGATGGCCGAAGGTTTGGCTTTGCGGGTTGCAGAGGGGGATGTCCCCGATCTTTTGGAAAAAGCTGAGATCTTTACCCTCGACATGGGAGCGTTGCTGGCGGGGACAAAGTTTCGTGGAGATTTTGAAGAACGTCTTAAAGCCGTTGTCACGGCCTTGCAAAAACGGGAACAGGCAATTCTATTTATCGACGAAATTCACACGATTGTCGGTGCCGGAGCAACGAGTGGTGGATCCCTGGATGCTTCAAATATCCTTAAGCCAGCACTCGGTTCCGGTGAGTTACGCTGCATCGGTTCAACCACCTACGAGGAATATCGCAATCTGTTTGATAAAGATCGTGCCCTGTCGCGCCGCTTTCAGAAGATCGATCTGCACGAACCTAGCAGTGATGAATCCCTGGCAATTCTCAAAGGGTTGAGCTCTCATTATGAGCAACATCACCAGGTTACATATGCCGATACGGCTCTGGAAGCTGCAGTGCAACTTGCGGTTAAGCATTTGCCACAGCGCCACTTGCCAGATAAGGCTATCGATGTGATCGATGAAGCCGGAGCTCAGCATCGACTGGATGGGCTGCCCAAAAGAGCAATAGATATAAATGACATTGAGCGGGTGGTGGCACGGATGGCTCGAGTTCCAATACGGACAATCAGTGGCAGTGATCGCTACCGATTACGCTACCTGGAACGTGATTTAAAACGGGTGGTTTTTGGGCAGAATATTGCGATTGAAAGCTTGGTCAAATCGATTCACCGCTCCCGTGCAGGCCTTGGTCATCCCGATAAACCAGTAGGGTCGCTCTTGTTTACCGGTCCAACCGGGGTGGGTAAGACCGAAGCGGCCAAGCAGTTGGCGCAACAATTAGGGGTAAAATTTATCCGTTTTGACATGAGTGAATACATGGAGAAACATTCTGTCGCCCGGCTGATTGGTGCCCCTCCCGGGTATGTTGGTTTTGATCAGGGGGGGTTATTAACGGAAGAAGTGGGTAAAAATCCCTGGTCGGTATTGCTTCTTGATGAGATTGAAAAGGCTCATCATGATCTGTTCAATATTTTGCTGCAGGTGATGGATCATGGAACTTTGACCGATAATAATGGCAAAGAAATTGATTTTCGTAATGTTATCCTGATTATGACCAGTAATGTTGGTGGGCGGGCTATGAATATCATTCCGATCGGTTTTGGCAGCCGTGCTGGGGAAGCTCCTAAAAATGTTCTGGAAAAGGTTTTTTCGCCTGAATTCCGCAATCGTCTTGATGCTGTCATTAATTTTGCGCCACTTGACAAAGAAACAATGTTGCAGGTAGTTGATAAGTTCTTGAGTGAACTTTCCAGCCAATTGGCAGAGCGGAATATTGAGCTTAAAGTTTCTGCAGCTGCGCGACGAGAGCTCGCTGAGCGGGGTTATGCCCCTCTGTTTGGTGCCCGACCCCTTGCCCGTCTGATCCAAGTTGAGTTAAATGATCCACTGGCTGAAAAAATTCTGTTTGGTGAACTACGTAACGGTGGTAAAGTTCGGGTCGGATACCGGACAGATAAATTTAAATTTCGATTTGCTTGATGTCCTGCTGCCAACTGGATAACGAGCTCTGGTTTCCACCGCTTGAAGAAGCGGAAGATTATGGTCTGCTCGCTGTTGGTGGTGATCTTACTCCTGAACGTCTGTTGCTGGCTTACAGCCTCGGTATTTTCCCCTGGTACAATGCGGGTGAGCCAATCCTCTGGTGGTCACCTGATCCCCGTTGTGTCCTTTTTCCTGCCAAGCTCCATGTTTCCCGTTCTTTACAGCGTTTTTTAGGTAAATGTTCCTATCGAATTAGTTTCAACGAAAACTTTGCGGGGGTCATTTACTGGTGTCGTCGCTTGAGGGTTGCCCTTGATGGAAGCGGCACCTGGATTACTCCGGAAATGAAACAGGCCTATACTCGATTACATGAACTTGGTTTCGCCCATTCTATTGAATGTTGGGATGATGATCAGCTGGTTGGCGGTTTGTACGGAATTTGTATCGGCCGCTGTTTTTTTGGTGAATCGATGTTCAGTCGTCGTAAAAATGCTTCAAAAGTTGTATTGATCCATTTGCTGGGATATCTGCAGCAAAAGGGATTCAAAATGCTCGATTGCCAGCAGCCGACCGACCACCTTCTGAGTATGGGGGCGGAGGAAATTTCACGACAGGAATTTGTCCGATATCTAGAACAAGCAGAGGTTCCTCCTCATGGACCACTCGTCAGTCAATTTTGATGGCGACGCCATCTTATCTCTTTTTGCGATAGCATCGGGATCGGAAGATTAGGAGTTTTAATGGTGAAAAAGACAATCAATAAATTAAATCAGGTCGCACCCCGTAGAGGGGGGAAATTGCTTCTGGAGCTTCTCGAAAGCGAAGGGGTGGAATATGTTTTCGGTAACCCTGGAACGACAGAGCTTCCTTTTATTGATGCGCTGATCGGTAGCTCGACGATTAAATATATTTGGGGTTTGCAGGAGGCAAGTGTTGTTGCAATGGCTGACGGATATGCGCAGGCTTCAGGGCGCCCCGGGTTTGTTAATCTGCATACAGCTGGCGGTTTGGGACATGGTCTGGGCAATTTATTGAATGCCCGAGTTTCTGGAACGCCTCTGGTGGTGACTGCCGGGCAACAGGATTCACGCCACTCCATTACCGATCCATTGTTGTTTGGGGATCTTGAAAGAATTGCTGCTCCGGCGGTGAAGTGGGCTCAGGAAGTCCATTCAGCAGCACAACTGCCAATTTTGATCCGCCGAGCCTTTGAGGATTGTGCTGCGGCTCAGTCCGGGCCGGTTTTTCTTTCACTGCCGATGGATGTGATGGAGGAGATAACGACAGTTCCTATTCCACCACATTCAAATGTTGATCGCCGTCCGGTTGCAGGGTCTCTTGGTTTGTTAGCTGACGAGCTTGCGGCTATCAAGCCAGGTCGAATTGCGATCATCGCCGGAGATGAAATATCTAATCATAACGCCGCCCCGGAAGTTGTCGCCTTGGCGGAAATATTGGGGGCACCGGTGTTTGGATCTTCCTGGCCGGCTCACTTGCCATATCCAACCAGTCACTCGCTCTGGGTGGGAAATTTACCAACCAAGGCGACAGAAATTGCCGACAAAATTAAAGATTTTGATTGTGTCTTTGCCCTTGGAGGGAAGTCATTTATTACGATTCTTTACTCCGAAGGATCCGCATTGCCGGAAAATTGTGAGCTGTTTCAGTTGTCGGTTGACGGGCGTGATCTGGGGCGGAGTTATCCAACCAAGCTTTCGGTGGTTGGTGATATTCAGAAATCTCTGCAAGTATTGAATAAACTTCTAGTGGAGCGTTTAGCAGGCAAAATCGATATTTTTGCAACTTTAGTTAAAAAAGCTGAGCAGGAACAAAGAGATCAGCGGGAGAAACTATCTCAGGAAGCGGCCAAGTTATTTTCCCTTGAAGGGATTCATCCCCTGGTTGCCGCTCAAGAAATGGCCAGAGGGATTGGTTCGGATACAGCAATTGTTGATGAAGCGATTGTGACAGCGGCACATTTGCGCAATTTCTTAAACAGTAATCTGACGCGACGCTATTCATTTCTGCGTGGTGGCGCATTGGGTTGGGGGATGCCTGCTGCTGTCGGTTATTCGCTCGGTTTAGGTCGTGAGCCAGTGGTTTGTCCGGTTGGGGATGGTGCAGCTCTCTATTCACCACAGGCGCTGTGGACCGCAGCCCATGAGAGATTGCCAGTAACTTTTATCGTGGTGAATAATCGCGAATATAATGTTCTGAAAAACTTTATGCGCTCACAGCCTCATTTTACATCGACGCAACAGAATAAATTTATCGCTATGGATATTGTGAATCCCCCCATCGACTATTTATCCATGGCGACATCAATGGGTGTTCCGGCGTGCCGGGTTGAACGGGCTGGTGATATTGCAGAAGCAATTCAAGCAGGAATTAAATCGGGATTGCCAAATCTGATTGAAATCCCGGTGGCAGAATAAAAGTAAATAACAGGGCTCATTTGTTTATCAGTTCTTTGGGTTGCTGTGCTATAAAGCCATTTTTCTTCTGCCCAAAAGTTCTGGAAGTTACGGAAAATGTTACAGCTTAAAAAAATCGATAAATACTTTGCCGATCGAAGAATTTTTTCTGCAATTGACTGGCATATCCGGCCGACGGATCGAATTGGTCTCTGTGGTGAGAATGGAGCTGGTAAATCGACGCTCCTGAAACTTCTGGCCGGTTTGATTGAGAGCGACGGAGGAACCCTTCAGGTTGCCAAGGGGACAACCTTCGGTTATCTGCCGCAAGATGGACTGGCGCATCGAGGGCGTACATTGTTTGCAGAAACCCAGAGTGGTTTAGAAGATTTACAGCGGATGGAATTAGAACTGCGGCAGTTGGAAAACACCATAGCTGAGACTGCAGAGGCAGACGAACTGGAACGTTATGCCGAATTACAGCAGTTATTTGAGCAGCGTGGCGGGTATCAGCTTGAATCCGAGGTTGGTCGAGTGCTCTATGGCCTCGGTTTCAGCTCTGCCGATTTTGATAAACCCTGTGAAACATTTTCTGGGGGTTGGCAGATGCGAATTGCGTTGGCAAAGTTACTGCTGCAACGACCTAATCTGCTGCTGCTGGATGAGCCGACCAATCATCTGGATCTGCCCGCTCGGGATTGGTTGGAAGATTATTTGCTGAACTATCCTTATGCCATTGTGCTGGTTTCCCACGACCGTTTTTTTCTCGATAAGGTCGTATCGCGAATCGTTGAGATCTGGAATGGTGATTTAACCAGCTATCCAGGCAATTATAGCCGTTATGTCTGTTCAAGGGATGAGCGGATCATGGCTTTAAAAGCTGCAAAACAACAGCAGGACGAAGAAATTGAGCGGATTGAAGGTTTTATCAGCCGCTTTCGCTATCAGGCCAATAAAGCTTCGCAGGTGCAGAGTCGCGTCAAGCAGCTGGAAAAAATTGCAAGGATCTCCTTGCCGCCGCAGCGGAAAAAAATTGCGTTCAGTTTTCCGGCACCACCAAAAGGGGGACGGTTTGCTGTGAGTTTGAATCGTGCTTCCCAGCATTACGGAGACCTCAAAGTATTGCAGCAGGTTGATGTTTATGTGGAGCAGGGGGAACGGGTTGCTCTGGTTGGGCCTAACGGAGCAGGTAAATCAACTTTAATGCGTCTTCTCGCAGGAGTTGAAACCCCGGTTGCGGGGGAGAGGGTGGAAGGACATAATCTGCTGCAAGCTTATTTTGCTCAGAATCAGGCTGATGAACTGAATCCTTCGCAAGATGTTTATGCTGAAATAATGGCGGACTCACCCGTCGCGATGGTTCCACGTTTGCGTAATATTCTGGGTGCTTTTCTGTTTTCCGGTGATGATATTGAAAAATCGGTCAAAGTTCTTTCCGGTGGCGAGCGTAACCGTTTGGCATTGGCAAAATTATTACTGCGACCGGCCAATCTTTTGTTACTTGATGAGCCGACAAATCACCTTGATCTCCAATCCAAGGAGATTCTCCTTGCTTCATTGAAAAAATATCAGGGAACAATCGTTTTTGTATCGCATGATCGATATTTTGTTGATGCGCTGGCCACTCGTATTCTTGAGGTTGGTCGTGGTCGGGTAGAATCTTATCCGGGAAACTATGAAGATTTTCTGCGGAAAAAACAGGCGCTAGGAGATTTAAGTCACAGCGTTAATCGGGTTGAACAACATTTGGGAAAATCTCCAGAAACAGAGTCGAATGATAAGCAATCCAGAATTCAGGCACATACCAACCGAAGGGAGCAACAGCGCCGTCAGCAGAAACAACAGAAAGAATTGTCCAGGGTAGAAAATAAGATTGAAGTCTTAGAGGGACAGCTGAAAGAATTGGAGCTGCAAATGGCTGAACCAGATATTTATCAAGATCAGAATCAGTGGCGACAAGTCAGTGCTGATCATGTTAGGTTGAAGGAAAATTTAGACGATCTGTATTTGCAGTGGGAAAATTTACAGATGTAGGTATCGGAATAAACTGCTATGGAGTTTTTTAGCCATGATTTTTTTGCCACGTGGTAACCCGGTTAGGCAGAAAGTAAACCCGGCCAGGATCAATCTTCCCGAGGCGATGGAGAAATTACGGTCTGTGACCTTTACCGGTTATCTCCGTTTTGATGCGCCACGCGGTGCCGGAGTTGTTTTGTTTGAGGATGGACAATTGATCAGCTCGGTCTTTGTCAGTAACGATGAAAACGAGCGTTTGATTGCTTACGATGCTATTGCCAGAATCTTTGAAATTTCTATTCAGGGCAGTGCGGTTTTAAATATTTTCCGTTTGTCATCCGATGTGGTATTGGGAATCCACGCCCTTTTGCATGGTCGTTATCTGCAGAAAGGTCAGGATTTGACCCGTTTTGATGTGCGTGCACAGTTAGATCAAATCAAAGAGGATGAGCTTACTGTGTGTCTGCGGATTTATGCCGAAGAACAGACCGCACTGATTTTTTATGATAGTGGTTATGCGCTTGGTTTTTTTCATGAAGGCAAAACAGAGCTCGAACCAACAGCGGATCTTACGACTTCTGTGGCTCGCTTGCCGGGGGCAAAACTGGATTTAGTGGAAATTCATAGTGCTGATGAAATTGTTTTGGCTGATTTGATGGGTTCTGCTGATCTCGGACCAATTTGGCAGCGAACGCGTAAGCTATTACTGGAGGAACGGCGTCAGCGGGAGGAAACGTCGATACGGGCGCAAGAACAGAATCAGGAACAGAAGCACCAGCATACTTTAACTATATTCAAAACGATTGCTGGAAACCATATTGGTAAGTTCGGGGTAACTCAGGTTGAAAAGGCATTTGCTCCAGTGAGTTCAGATTTGAGTCCTGGAGAAATAGAAAAATTTTATGTTGATTTGCAGAAACTTGCCAGGCTAGTTGCAAGACAGAGTAAAATTACGACCATGATTGAAGAGATGAAAAAGCAATTTAACAATAATAACTAATATTTTTAGGTGGTTTTTAGTTTGAAATGGCTAAGAATCAACTTAATAGATGAGCATTCTTGCAAGTTTGTTCATATATGAGGTTTGTTCTTGACCACTTTTCTGCTTTGAATTATACCTATCAGTTCTATAAACTCCAGTTTTTTCTCAACCTTTAATTATTCAGGAGGCACACACATGAAAAAAATGACCATTTTAATCTCGACCTTTGCTCTTGTTTTGAGCATGGCAGCGACAGGTTTTGCTGCGGATACCATTAAGCTGGGTGTTGCAGGGCCGCACAGTGGCGATCTGGCTCCCTATGGTATCCCTGCTATGAAAGCCGCACAATTAGTTGTCAAGAAGATCAATGCTCAGGGTGGAGTTCTTGGTAAGCAAGTTGAATTGTTGATTCAAGATGATCAATGTAAGCCGGAAATTGCAACCAATACTGCAAACAAGCTGGTTACTGATGGTGCTGATGTTGTTCTTGGTCATATCTGCTCAGGTGCAACCAAGGCCGCACTTGGTATCTATAAGGATGCCAAAATTCCAGTTATGTCTCCATCTGCAACCAATCCACCGTTGACCCAAAGTGGCGATTATCCTAACTTCTTCCGGACTATTGCTTCTGATGATATGCAGGCAAAAATGGCCGTTGATTTTGCTATCAATAAACTGGGTGTGAAAAAAGTTGCTGTTCTGCATGATAAGGGTGACTACGGCAAGGGTTTTGCTGAATTCGCCAAAAAATACCTGGATGAGTCAGGTAAAGTTGACGTGGTTCTGTTCGCAGGGATTACCCCGGGTGCGATGGATTATTCTTCTATTGTCCAAAAAGTTCGTAAAAATGGAGCAGAAGCCTTGATCTTTGGCGGTTATCATCCTGAAGCTTCCAAGCTGATTTCACAAATGAAGCGGAAGCGGCTCAAGACCATCTTTATTTCAGATGATGGTGTTAAGGACGATAGCTTTCTTAAGGTTGCTGGTGATGCTGCAAATGGTGCTTATGTCACCGGTCCTCGCGATCTTTCCAGTATTCCTCTCAATGCCGCTGCAACAGCTGAGTTTAAGGCTGAGTATGGTAAGGAGCCTGGTGCATTTTTCCAGGAAGGTTATTCCGCTGCTCTCGCTTTGCTGAACGCCATCGAAAAAGCTGGTTCTACAGACTATGATGCTGTGACTCATGCATTGCGGACTGAGTATGTTGATACTCCGGTCGGTAGAATCAAGTTTGACAGCAAGGGTGATGCAGAAGGTGTTGGATTCTCGGTTTACAAAGTTGAGAATGGCGCTTTTGTTGAACTTAAGTAGGATTTCATAGATGAATAGACAGCGCATTTTTTGACCTTTTTGCGTTGTATTTAAGCCCTTTCAGGGGGCTGGTGTTCTTACCAGTCCCCTGAGATTTTGTTGAAACCAGGAAAATACAGGCTTTTTCTCTTAACGGCGGTTGGAATTTATGGAATATTTTCTTGAACTCTTCTTCGGTGGATTAACCCGGGGAAGTATCTATGCCTTGATTGCCTTAGGTTACACTATGGTTTATGGCATCATTCAATTGATCAACTTTGCCCACGGCGAGATATACATGATTGGAGCCTTTGTTGCGCTGATTGTTGCCGGGGTTTGTACTATCTACGGGTTGAGTGGTGTTTCTATCCTTATCCTGGCGGGAATTATTGCTGTGATCTATGCCAGCGCCTACGGCTATACGCTGGAAAAAATTGCTTATCGTCCGTTACGTGGAGCCCCGCGGTTGTCACCGTTGATCAGTGCTATCGGGATGTCAATTTTTCTGCAGAACTATGTTTTATTGGCGCAAACTTCTGATTTTTTACCGTTCCCCAGACTGATTCCTGATTTCGCTTTTATGGAACCTGTTGCTCATATCATTGGTTCACCAGAGTTAGTCATTCTAGTGACAACTTTTATAACCATGATCTTGCTGACACTCCTGATCAAGAAGACCAGAGTTGGTAAGGCAATGCGTGCTACCCAACAAGATATGAACATGGCACGTCTTGTGGGGATCAATGTTGATCGGATTATATCGCTGACGTTTGTAATTGGCTCGGCTCTGGCTGCGATTGGCGGGGTTCTGGTTGCCTCCTATATTGGACAAGTCAATTTTTATATTGGTTTTCTGGCTGGGGTTAAGGCTTTTACTGCTGCGGTTCTGGGTGGCATTGGCTCAATTCCAGGGGCTGTTCTTGGAGGTCTGGTTCTTGGTTGGGCGGAAAGCTTCGCTGCTGGTTATATTTCCAGTGCCTATGAAGATGTTTTCACCTTTGGTTTGCTGGTTGTCATCTTGATCCTGAGACCTGCCGGTATTCTTGGCAAGGCGAGCAAGCAGAAGGTTTAATTGGTGACAGATATGCTGCAGAATTTTAAAAAATCAATCTTGGTCTCTATCTGGTTTGTCTTTTTAACCTTTCCTCTGATGGTTGTCCGTGTCAATACCATGAATCAAGTGGTTGTCTGGCGGTGGACGAATCTGGTCTGGGTGGCAATTGCTAGCTTTGTCCTTTCCTATCTCTGGCGCTATATGTTGGCGCGACAGCAAGTCAGAAAAAAAGTTGCTGATGAGGGTGGAGAAACCCGCAGTAAGACGCAGTTGCTGCTTGAGGATATGTCCTTCCGCTATAAAGCGATGGGGATTATCCTGCTTGCGGCACTGGTTTTTCCATTGGTTTTTGATACCTATCAAAGCACCATTATGATTTCGGCGTTGATCTATGTAGTTTTAGGTCTTGGATTGAATATCACAGTTGGTCTGGCTGGATTGCTTGATCTGGGCTATGTGGCTTTTTTTGGGGTTGGTGCTTATTCTTATGCGCTGCTGAATCATCATTTTGACCTTGGATTCTGGATCTCTCTGCCAATTGGTGGATTTCTTGGTTGTCTCTTTGGGGTTCTCCTTGGTTTTCCTATCCTCCGTTTACGTGGAGATTATTTGGCCATTGTAACCTTGGGTTTTGGGATGATCTTCAAGGTTGTCATGGAAAACTGGGACAGCTTGTCATTTGGCCCGAGTGGAATTGCCAATATTGATAAGCCTGGTTTTTTTGGAATGGATCTGAACTTGGCCAACTCTACCATTTATATCTATTACATTATGATCGGGATGGTGATTTTTACTATCTTGGTGACGATGCGTTTAAGAAACAGCCGGATCGGCCGTGCCTGGATTGCCATGCGTGAAGATGAGATCGCCTGCGTTGCTATGGGTATCGATATCGCTCGGACCAAGCTGTCTGCCTACGCACTCGGTGCTTTCTGGGCCGGAATGGTCGGGGTTCTGTTTGCCTCAAAAACGACTTTTATCAACCCTGCCAGTTTCACCTTTATGGAGTCGGCAATTATCTTATCTATTGTTGTTCTCGGTGGTATGGGATCTATTCTCGGGGTTATTATTGGCGCGTTTTTCTTGATATTACTTCCTGAGTACATGCGTGCTTTCTCAGAATACCGAATGCTGGCTTTTGGAGCAGCAATGGTGTTGATGATGATTTTCCGTCCCCAGGGGATTATCAGTAACCTCCGACAGACGTATGAATATAAAGGTTCGAAGGAAAAAATCAACAATGACTGAAAATAAACATAAGTTACTTGAAGTTAAAGGGCTGACGATGGATTTCGGCGGTCTTCGGGCTGTTGACAGTGTCACTCTGGAGGTCTACGAAGGTGATATTGCCGCATTGATCGGTCCGAACGGTGCTGGGAAAACCACTTTTTTTAACTGTATCACCGGCATTTATAATCCAACCAAGGGTGATATTTTACTCCACCCTAAGGGTTTGAAAACGCGCCGTTTGAATGGTCTGAAGCCGAATAAAGTCACAGAAATGGGTTTAGCACGTACCTTTCAAAATATTCGCTTGTTTCCTGATATGACGGTTCTGGAAAATGTCATGATTGGACGTCATTGTCGCACTGACTCAGGAATTTTCAGGGCGATTGTGAGGGGTAGGGGAGTTCGCGAAGAAGAACAGCAAATTATTGAGTCCAGTTATCAACTCCTTGAAAAAGTTGGTTTAGCCAGTTTTGCCAATGAATTTTCGAAAAACCTCCCCTATGGGGCACAAAGGCGTCTGGAGATTGCCCGGGCAATGGCTACAGAACCCTTTTTATTATTGCTCGATGAGCCCGCGGCAGGAATGAATCCTCAGGAAACGACTGATCTGGAACAGTTGATTTGTAAGATAAGTGCGGAGGGGGAAATGGCCATTCTACTGATTGAGCATGATATGAAGCTGGTCATGAATATTTCCAACTCCATTTATGTTATGGAATATGGCAAGAAGATCGCCGAAGGTGCTCCCCAGGAAATAAAAGACAACCCGAAGGTTGTCGAGGCTTATCTGGGAGAAGAAACGGATGCCTGATCGCATCGCCAAAATATCGCCATATGGCATCGCTGTAAATTTTCTGGATCTTGATATCCTTATGGATGTCTTTGCCTCTGAAAATCCGCCTCCTTGTTGGATGTAATATTTGTTTAACCATCCCACTTATTAACGAGATTAATATGCTTAAAATTCAGAATATCCAAACTTATTATGGGAACATTCAAGCCCTGAAAGATGTTTCGATTGAGATCAAAGAGGGTGAAATTGTTGCTTTGATCGGAGCTAATGGTGCGGGTAAAACAACAACTTTGATGTCAATTTGTGGAATTACCCCACCACGTTCAGGTGATATCTTGTTGGATGGTGATTCTATAATGGGAGTTTCTGCAGATAAAATTGTGCAAAAGGGGGTTGTTCAGGTTCCAGAAGGTCGCCGTATTTTTCCTGATTTAACCGTGCAGGAAAATCTCGAGATGGGGGCTTTTTTACGTAAAAATAAGCGTCTGATTCAGCAGGACATGAATTATGTTATGACGCTGTTTCCTATTCTCGAAAAACGGCGTAATCAACCGGGTGGAACTCTGTCTGGTGGTGAACAACAAATGCTTGCAATTTCCAGAGCGCTCATGGCCAGACCACGGGTCTTGCTTCTTGATGAACCTTCCTTAGGATTAGCTCCACTGATTATTAAGCAGATTTTTGAAATTATCCGCAAAATCAACAAGGAGAGTAATACGACGATATTTTTGGTAGAACAAAATGCGAATCAAGCTCTAAAGTTAGCTGATCGTGGTTATGTTATGGAAAATGGACGCATTGCCTTGGTCGATTCAGCTGATAAATTGTTGGCAAATGATGATGTACGGAAAGCCTATTTGGGATTGTAGCAGCTTTTAAAGCGCCCTTGACGGCGTTTTTTTATTGTTCCCTCATGCTAGTAAAAACTATGGACTTTAGTCCAAGACTTTCAGTTGCTATCTCTATATTCTTCTCTCTGAGGGAGAAAGTGCCGGTTAGGGCGGATGAGAGGGGGACGTTATCGCTGGAATTCCCCCTCACCCGACACTTCGCGCCACCTTCTCCCTGGGGGAGAGGGGATGTTTAATAGTAATATCGAAGCTTTATCAATTTATGGGTTGGATGGTAGATGCGTAGTCTCTTCTCGACAGTAACTAAAAAGGTGATCATTGGCTATCTGGTGGTCGTTATTTTTAGCCTTCTGGCTGTAGGTTATGCTCTTTCACGGTTACATCAGCAGACTCTTGATACTGAAAACCTTGTCAATGTTGAGTTTCGTACTTTTGAGTTAGTGCGTGATCTGCAACAAAATCTTCTGGCTCAGGAGAATATTGAAAAGCAATTACTGATTCTCCGTGACCCGGCACTGAGTGAATTGCGTTTTAATCGAAATAATGAATTTACCCGCTATGCTCTTGCTTTAAATCGTCCCCCATTATCAGACCAATTAAAGAACTTAATCAAACTTGTTGATAAATATCGACAGGCTGACAATCAGTTAACCGAGGCAATTTTCTGGGAAAACTGGACACAAGCGGAACAGTTATCCGATGAAAAGACTGTCCCTCTGCGGGTGCAATTACTTGCTTATCTGGCGGAATTCAGGCAACAACAACAAGAAAATATAAATACCGGACTTGCCAGATTATCGCAACATACCAGCTCAGCTTTCCAAATGACCGCTTTGCTAAGTCTTCTTGGTATTTGTCTTTCGGCTCCAGTCTCTATTGCAGTTATCTTGAATATTCACCGTTCAGTCAAAGAACTCAAAAAAGCAACGAAGCGAATATCTGCCGGGAGATTTGACCAGCAGCCTGAAATTTATGGGAGTGATGAATTTGCACAATTGGCCAACGATTTTGCGCAAATGGGTCAGAAGCTGACTGAACTTGAACAGTTACATCTGGATGCCAATCCGCTAACCTTGTTGCCAGGAAACCTTGCGATCGATCGTGAAATAGAAATGCGTATCAGCAATCGAAAGCCTTTTTCTCATCTCTACATAGATCTGGACAACTTCAAGGTTTATAGCGATCGCTATGGATATAAGGCGGGAAGTGATGTTCTTGCTAAGGTTGGTGAACTTCTTAAACATGTGGTTGGAGAGTATGGTCGTTCAGAGGATCTGGTTGGACATATCGGCGGTGATGATTATGTCGTGCTGAGCAGTCTTGATTCAGGTGAAATGCTGGCACAAAAGATTATTGCAGGATTTACTGAGATAGTCCCATCTTTTTATAATCCTGAAGATCGAAAAGTTGGTTCTTTTGTTGGTGAAGATCGTTATGGGGTGAAACGGACGTTCCCGTTGATGACCATATCGATTGCCGTGATTGCCTCCGATCACTACGAATATCCATCACGCTTGGCAATCAGTCAGGACTGTGCGAGAGTGAAAGAATATTTAAAAATTCAGGAGGGTAGCAATTATATGCTGGAAAGACGAAGATAATTATGAAGTTTCTTTTGGTTCTATTTCTTTTCCTGTTCTTTACTGGTTGTGCAACTCTTTGCCCACAATCAAAGCAGGCGGTACTGCTGGATGAACAAGATTTCTGTCTGGCTTTTACAGAGTTCCAGAAAAGCCATAAGATTGATAATTTGCAGAAGCTCAAGGTGGATTTCCCTGACAGTGTCTGGGCGACCCGAGCGGAAACAATTATTCTTTATTCACAAGAACTGGATCAGCGTAAAACGCAGATTGAAAAATTACAGGAATCTGGTCGACAACAAGCTCTTAAACTTAATCAGTTGAACAAACACAATCAGGAATTAAAAAACAAAATTAAGGAGCTGAATAAACTGAATCAGCAATTAACCGATCAGATTGAACAACTTAAAAGCCTGTTGATCCAGTCGGAAACACGTCCCAAATAAAAGATTGAATCCTGATTAATAAAAATCTTGAAGCAGCTTTTCAACCCTTTGCCCGTTCATATTGTGCTGGCCAGGAAAGTTTACTTCCAAGTGCTTGAGCGGCTTCTAGTGGCCAGTAGGGGTTGCGTAATAGCTCACGACCCAATAAAATCGCATCAGATAGTTCTGTCGCAATAATCTGTTCAGCCTGTGCCGGTTCGGTAATCAGACCGACTGCTCCTGTTGTCATTCCGAGGGTGTTTTTGATTTCAGTCGCCAATGGAACCTGGAATCCCGGTCCGGCTGGTATAACAGCATCAGGAACAAGTCCGCCTGACGAACAATCAATCAGATCGATACCTAACGCTTTAAGTTGACGACAAAATTCTATTGACTGTTGTAAATCCCAGCCCCCCGAGACCCAATCTGTTGCTGAAATACGGACAAACATGGGTAGATTTTCCGGCCAATTTTCGCGAACAATTTTCGCAACCTGCAGGGGGAAGCGCATGCGATTTTCCAGTGATCCACCAAACTCATCATTGCGCTGATTACTCAGCGGTGAAAGAAATTGATGCAGCAGATAACCATGGGCGGCATGTAACTCGACAACCTGAAAACCAGCTTTCAGAGAACGACGGGTTGCTTCAGCAAACTGCTGGATAATTATTTCCAGATCCTCTGTGGTTGCTTCTCTTGGCGTTTGATGTCCAATGTCAAAAGGAATTGGACTGGGTGCCAGCGGTTGCCAGCCCCGTTTGTCAAAATCCACCGGCTTTCCACCCAACCAGGGTGCAGCGACTGATGCTTTTCGTCCAGCATGAGCCAACTGAATCCCAGTGGTGGAACCCTGTTTTTTAATAAAATCAATGCTGGAAGTAAAGGCCTCAGCATGCTCATCACTCCAGATACCCAGGTCATCAGGACTGATTCTTCCTTCTGGAGTAATTGCCACTGCTTCAGTGATTACGAGGCCGGCACCGCCAACGGCTCGACTCCCATAGTGTACAAAATGCCAACTATCAGGTTTGCCGTCCGAACTGGAATATTGACACATCGGTGAAACAAAAATCCGATTGGGGATAGTCAGTTGACGAAGTTTTAATGGTGAGAATAACTGGCTCATCGGCTTCCTCCTGTATGCTGTGATGACTGAGTCTCAGGTATCTTATCACAATAGAAAAGTGTCGGTGAACTTTTGGTTTTTTTACTCAAATAGTTTTGTGCAAGCGCTTGAAAAAAAGGAAAAAGGAGATATCCTCAAAAAAGGGGGTGATCATGTGAATTCACCGTGAAAAGACTACTTTGCGTGTTCTGGCGAACTGAGCGCGGGCGGTTCGTCGGATGGCGATCATTCCCGCACTAGGCAGAGGAGGATAGCTATGAAACTGGCAAAATGGGATCCTTTCCGGGAAATGGAAGGGATGTTGGATCCGTACTCAAAATCCTTAGACTGGCCATTTCGCGGAGGACGAGATCTCAACACAACAGGTGCAGATTGGGCTCCCCGAGCCGACATCACAGAAACAGACGATGCTTTCACTATTACAGCTGAGGTGCCGGGAATTAAACGTGATGATGTGAAGATCAGTATTGAAGACCATGTTCTGAGTATTCATGGGGAAAACAAGCAGGAAAAAGAAGAAGAAGGGAAAAAATTCCATCGTGTCGAGCGCTTCTACGGTAGTTTCAACCGAAGTTTTTCTCTACCGGAGAATGTCAATGAGGACAAAATCGATGCAATCTTCAAAGATGGTGTGTTGACCTTGACGATACCTAAAACTGAGGTTAAAAAACCGAAGGCCATCGAAATTAAGGTTAAATGAGAAACATGTAAACGTGTTTGGCTGAAATGGATTGAGAAAGATTGGGCAGGGACGCGACCCTGCCTTTTTCTTTAGGCACCTGGAGCTCTGGCTATGCAGCGAAAATCACGCCTTGTTGAGACGAAAAATTCCTTCGCAATTTTACGAAGGTTTAAAATGTACAGAACACTAAGCCTAAGAAGTTTTGTAGCATATACGAGACTATCCCGAATGGGGGCTGTCCCAGGCTTTTGCGGTGCGAATCACCGCAGTTCTTCGTGGCTCGTAAACTTCGGGACAGTCCCGAGATTACTGCATACTGCTTAGCGCCATTCGGGACATGTCGTGTCCCTGGATACAAGTTTAACCCTCTATTCCAAGTCGTTTAATCTTCTCAACTAAAGTCGTACGGTTGATCTTTAACAGCTCTGCCGCGCGTGCTTTTACCCCTTTCCCCAAGACCATCGCCTGCTTGATCATTTCCCGTTCAGTGTCGGCAATAATCTGATTCATATCGACTCCCTTACTGGTGATTTGGTGTTTGGGGCGCGCTGTCGTTGGCAAACTCTGAATGATGTCAGAGGGAAGATCCTCACAACCAATAATCCTACTGTCTGTCAGTGCGATAGTTCGTTCAATAATGTTTTCCATCTCGCGGACATTGCCCGGCCAACTGTAGGCTTCCATTGCTTCTATAGCATCGGCGCCGATACTGACCTGCGGGCGATTCATCTCTTTGCAAATCTTTTCTGCAAAAAAACGAGCCAATTGCGGGATGTCACCACGCCGTTCTTTCAATGCAGGCAGATGGATTGGAATCACGTTCAGACGATAGTAGAGATCTTCACGGAATTGCCCCGTCTTGATCCTTTCTGGTAAGTCGACATTGGTGGCTGAAATAACGCGGATATCCAGGTGGATCTTGCGGCTGGAACCAACTCGTTCAAATTCATGTTCCTGTAACACCCGAAGCAGTTTCATCTGTAGTTGCCGGGGCATGTCGCCGATTTCATCGAGTAAGATCGTACCACCATTGGCCGATTCTAGTTTTCCAGGTTTGTCGGTAAAGGCACTGGTGAAAGCTCCTTTGACATGGCCGAACAGTTCAGATTCAAGTAAATCTGCCGGGATTGCACCACAGTTGATGGCAACAAAAGGTTTGTCCTTGCGTGGACCATTGTAATGAATCGCTCTGGCGACCAGCTCTTTACCTGTGCCGGAAGCACCAAGAATCAGGATGGTTGAGTCGGTACCAGTGATTTTTTTCATTCGCCTGAAGACCTGCTGCATGACCTGACTGGTTCCAATCATGTTATCAAAGCGGTAACGGCCATGCAGTTGTTGCCATAAATATTTATTCTCAAGAACCAGTCGATTTTTTTCCAGTGCTTTTGTTACTTGAATTTTCAAACGTTCAATATTAAAGGGTTTGGTGATGTAGTCGAGAGCCCCTTCCCGCATCGCTTCGACAGCTGTTTCTGTGGAAGCATTTCCAGTAATCAGGATGACACACGTATCAGGAGAGACCTCTTTAACCTGTTTCAAGAGGTCGATGCCACTGATGCCTGGGAGAAACAGATCGCTAATAATCAGGTCAAACGGCTGCTTTTTGATGATAGATAGAGCCCGCTCCCCGGAATGGCAACTTTCAACTTTATACCCGGTTTGACTAAGGAGGTGAGAGAGGGCTTTGCAACTTTCCGGCTCATCGTCAACCAGGAGAATTTGTGATCTTTGTGGCATATTAACTCCCTGGAAAGAAACGTCATTAGATTGACGATTAAGGTAGCATAGAAAAAAACGGGTGTCCATTCGGAGTTTTGTGGTGCTCATTGTATTCCGGCCAAATTGTTTCGTCACATGTAGTACAAATACGGTAAATAATATTTTACTTGTAGGTTGCTGAATTTCTTGAGATTCCCTGATCATGTTTTGTTGTCTGAACATTTTGATACTCTTTGTGTTATAAATAGAACCCTATTCTAACTTGACATCGAGTCCTTATCCTTGTTTTTATTCAGATACTCTAGAGATATAACTTACTGACTTTTCAGGAAAAATTCATTTAGAATGAAAAAATTTAGCCAGCCCAAAATAATATATATTTAGATAATTCCCCCTTTCTCCAAAAGAGGATAAGTAATGCCTATAACGAAATTTAAAAAAATTATGGCAGCAAATCGTGGTGAAATTGCAATTCGGATTTTTCGAGCTTGTACGGAACTTGGAATTTCAACCGTCGCAATCTACTCGGATGAAGATCGCTTGTCTCTGCACCGTTATAAGGCAGATGAAGCCTACCTGATCGGGCAAGGTAAGGATCCAATTGATGCCTATTTAGGGATTGATGAAATTATCGACCTGGCGCGTAAAAAGGATGTTGATGCGATCCATCCCGGTTATGGGTTCTTGTCTGAAAATGCCGATTTTGCCGAAGCCTGTGAACGTGCAGGGATCGCCTTTATCGGCCCCACTCCTGAGATTCAGCGGAAGCTTGGTGACAAAATTTCAGGGCGTCAGGTCGCCATTGAGGCAGGGGTGCCGACTGTTCCGGGAACTGAAAACCCTGTGGAGACAAACGAAGAGGCGCTTATCTTTGCTAAATCAGCAGGTTATCCGATCATTGTCAAGGCGAGTTCCGGTGGCGGTGGTCGGGGAATGCGGGTGGCACAGAATCAGAAGGAGTTGCTCGAAGGGCTAAAAAGTGCAGCATCTGAGGCGAAAGCGGCTTTTGGTGATGCGACGGTTTTTCTGGAAAAATATATTGAGAACCCTAAACATATTGAAGTTCAAATCCTTGGAGATAAATATGGGAACCTGGTTCATTTCTATGAGCGGGATTGTTCTATTCAACGTCGTCATCAAAAGGTGATTGAAATCGCACCATCTTTGCATTTAACAAAAAAGAAGCGTGAAGAACTTTGTGGGCTGGCGCTGAAAATTGCAAAAGTGGTCGATTATATCAATGCTGGGACAGTCGAATTTTTATTGGATAAGGAGCAGAACTTTTATTTTATCGAAGTGAATCCACGTATCCAGGTTGAACATACTGTGACTGAACTGGTGACGATGCGTAATCTGGTACAGGCTCAGATTCGTATCGCTGAAGGGTATAAACTTTCTGATCCGGAAATTGGGATAAAAAGTCAGAAAGATATTGAGCTGCGCGGTTATGCAATACAATCGCGAATTACGACCGAAGATCCGAATAATAACTTTGCCCCTGATTTCGGGACAATTAAAGCATATCGAACTGCTGCCGGATTTGGTGTTCGTCTTGATGCGGCTGCCGGTTACGCCGGAGCGCATATTTCACCATACTATGATTCTCTTCTGGTCAAGATTTCTACCTGGGGTCTGACTTTTGACGATGCTGCCAGAATCATGCACCGGGCGTTGCAGGAATTTCGCATCCGCGGTGTCAAAACTAATATTGGGTTCCTCGAAAAAGTGATGACTCATCCGGTTTTCCTGGAAGGAGATTGTAATACCTCATTCCTCGATAAGCACCCGGAGGTTTTTGATCTGCGGATCAAAAAAGATCGTGCCAATAAAATTCTCAATTATATTGGCCATACCGCCGTCAATGGTTATCCCGGGATCGTTCCAGAGAGAGCCCTGAAGTTTGCAAACCTGCGCGAGCCCGATCTTCCCGAAATTCCCTATGGACAGCAGCATCCCCGTGGCACCCGTGATATTTTGCGCGAAAAAGGTCCCGAAGGTTTGGCAGAATGGGTGCGTAAACACAAGCAACTGCTGCTGACCGACACCACTATGCGCGATGCTCATCAATCATTGATGGCAACCCGGGTTCGGACGTTTGATCTGGATCGTATTGCCGAAGCGACGGCACATCTAGGGGGTGGCTTATTTTCACTGGAGATGTGGGGTGGTGCAACTTTCGATGTTTCAATGCGTTTTTTGCGTGAGGATCCATGGGAACGCCTTGATCGTATGCGTGGAAAAATTCCAAACATCCTCTTTCAGATGTTACTGCGTGGTTCCAATGCCGTTGGCTATACCAATTACCCGGATAATGTCGTGCAGGAATTTGTCAGTAAATCTGCTGAAAGTGGCATTGATGTTTTTCGTATATTCGACTCTCTGAACTGGACCAAGGGAATGCAAGTCGCGATGGAGGCGGTGCAAAAAAGTGGGACTATCTGTGAAGCTGCGATCTGTTATACCGGTGATATTCTTGATCTGAAAAGGGATAAATATACCCTTGAATACTATGTCAATATGGCTAAGGAACTGGAACAGATGGGCGCTCATATCCTGGCAATCAAGGATATGGCAGGTTTACTTAAACCCTTTGCCGCCGAAAAGTTGATTAAAGCATTGAAGAACGAAATCGGACTACCGATTCATCTCCATACTCATGATACTTCCAGCAATGGTGGCTCTATGCTGCTGATGGCAACTCAGGCTGGTTGTGACATTGTTGATGTTGCCCTCTCATCAATTTCTGGATTGACTGCTCAGCCTAATCTGAATGCACTGCTGGCGACACTGGAAGGCACCATCTGGGATCCACAATTAGATATAGATGGAATGCAAAAGCTGGCCAACTATTGGGAAACCTGCCGGACTTACTACGCTCCGTTTGAATCAGAATTACGTAGCGGTACTGCGCAGGTTTATTATCATGAGATTCCCGGTGGCCAGTATTCCAACTACAAACCCCAGGTTGAGGGGCTGGGATTGGGGCATCGCTGGGAAGAGTGTAAAGAAATGTACCGCAAGGTCAACGACATGTTTGGTGATTTGATCAAGGTGACACCTTCATCAAAAATTGTCGGCGATATGGCGATGTTTATGGTACAGAACAATCTGGAGCCGGAGGATGTTTATCAGCGGGGGCACGAGTTAACTTTTCCGCAGGGTGTTATCGATTTTTTTAAAGGGATGATTGGGCAGCCCTACGGAGGCTTTCCAGAAAAACTGCAGAAAATTATCCTGAAAGGGGAACAGCCGTTGACCCATCGTCCGGGTGAATTGCTTGAGCCTGTCGATTTTGTCTTGAAGCGGGACGAATTGGAAAAAAAGCTAAATCATAAAGTGTCAGAGCGTGATGTTCTTTCTGCGGTTCTTTACCCCGGTGTTTTTGAAGAATTTGACCGTTTTCGGCAAGAATACAGTGATGTTTCGGTCTTGCCGACTCCAGTGTTTTTCTATGGTCTTGATGTCGGCGATGAAGCCACGATTGATATCGAGGCTGGAAAAACTCTGATCGTAAAGTTGAATGCTATTGGTCGGGTTCGTGAAGATGGCACCCGAAATATTTATTTTGAATTGAATGGTGAACCACGTAGTGCCACAATCATTGATCTTTCTGTTGAAGCGGATGAAAGTTGCCATGTTCAAGCTGATCCAGATGATAGTAAAGAAGTCGGAGCGCCGATGCCGGGTAAAATATTCAAGATGATGGTTAGCGTTGGTGACGAAGTTGCCGAAGAAGATGTCCTTCTGGTTACTGAGGCGATGAAAATGGAGACAAACGTCAAGGCTCCCAAAAGTGGTGTCATTAAAGAACTTATTTTTGGTGAAGGGGATCATATCGATCAGGGTGATCTGCTGGTTGTTCTGGAGTAGAATAGTATTCTGGGGACATGTACTTGATACGTGTCCCCAGAATACGCTTTAATAGCGCACAATATAGTAATCTCGGGACTGTCCTCCAGCTCTATCGGGGACTGTCCCAAGAGTTTACGAGCCATGGAACTGTGGCGGTTCGCACCGCAAAAGCCTGGGAGAGCCCCCATGCGGGGACAGTCCCGGATTTGCTGCCATTTACCCTTAATCTAGCGCCCCTCAAATCAGCTGCTTCGTTTCGGCTGCGTCACACGATGAAATGGTAATTCAAAATCAAAGTAAATTTTTTTAAACTAGACTTTTTGCAGCAGAAAACGACCTACTTGCTCCGAGTGGTGACAGGCAACCTGGTGTTCATCGCTGATTTTTAACAGTTGGGGTTCCTGCTGTTTACATTGGTCGTCTGCATAGGGGCAACGTGGGTGAAAATAACAACCGCTGGGAGGATTGATCGGAGATGGAATTTCACCGGCCAGGGCAGTTGGTCGCGGGTGATTAGGGTCAGGTACTGGAACCGCATTCAGCAGCGCTTCGGTATAGGGGTGACAGGGCTTTTTATACAGTTCTGTGGCACTGGTCAGTTCAACAATTTTACCTAGATACATGACAGCAATCCGATCACTGACGTGTTCAATGACCGCCAGGTCGTGGGCAATAAAAAGATAGCTGAGATCGTGCTCTTTTTGAACCCCTTGCAAAAGATTCAATATTTGGGCTTGTACCGACAGGTCAAGTGCAGAAACGGGTTCATCGGCAATAATCAGTTGCGGCTCAACCGCGAGTGCTCGGGCAATTCCAATCCGCTGGCGCTGACCACCGGAAAATTCGTGGGGATAACGCTGTTCATGTTCGGCCGTCAGTCCGACTTTTTCCAGCAGTTCGATAACCCGATCACGAACTTGTCGAGGGGGTGCTAAGCGGTGAATCAGGAGTGGTTCACTTAAAATAGTTCCGATTGTCATGCGTGGATTTAAGGATGAAAAGGGATCCTGAAATATCATCTGCATGCGTCGACGATAGGGACGCATCTGTTTGGGAGAAAGGTGGGTCAACTCATCTCCGTTAAAAAAAATCTGGCCTGCATCTGGTTGTAATAATTTCAAAATCAGTTTTCCTGTGGTCGACTTTCCACAGCCAGATTCACCCACCAAACCCAAGGTTTCTCCCTGTTTTAGAGTGATGGAAAAATTGTCAACGGCAACCAGTTGACCGGATGTTCGACCCAGAGAATCGGTGATACGAAAACTCTTCCGCAGATTTTTAACTTCAAGTAATGTCAACGTTTATAGTCTCACAGAATTTTTTTGCGCCGCCATCAAGGTTAATATCTCCAACAGCGAACCCAGTGATCTGGCTCATTTTCTTCTAGTTTTGGCAATTGATGACCGCAGGGAGCACAAGGACCAGAACAGCGATCAAGAAACAAACACCCTTCAAGTTGCTCTCTTAAATCAGGCAGTTGTCCGGGAATGGTCGGAAGAGTCTGCTGTTGTCCCAGACGTGGGATACATTGGAGTAACCCTTGAGTATAGGGATGTAATGGGTTTCCAAAGATTCTCTTGACTGTCCCTGCTTCAACAATTTGTCCTGCGTACATCACTGCAAGCTTATCCGCATTGCCAGCGACAACTCCGAGATCATGGCTGATCAACAATGTTGCCATTTGCCGTTGCTGTTTCAGTTCCAGCAATAAATCCATAATCTGCGCCTGAATTGTGACATCCAGTGCCGTGGTTGGTTCATCAGCAATCAGTAGTTTTGGATCACATGCTAACGCGATGGCAATCATGATCCGCTGGCGTTGTCCGCCAGACAATTGGTGGGGATAATTACGTAATCTGCGCCCAGGATCGGAGATTCCGACCTGGGTTAACAATTCAGCTGCTTGCTCCAGAGCTTGCTGCTTTGTGTCGCCCTGGTGGAGGCGGAGAACTTCGGCAATCTGTTCACCAATCCGCAGAACCGGATTGAGTGAAGTCATCGGTTCTTGAAAGATCATCGAAATATCGTTGCCACGAATGCGGCGCATTTCGACATCAGGTAGATGTAATAGATCACGACCATCAAGGGTGATTTCCCCACCGACAATTCGACCTGGCTCCGGAAGCAAGCGGAGCAGCGAAAGAGCTGTCATTGATTTACCGCACCCTGATTCACCGACCAATGCCAGGGTTTCCCCTTGATCAACAGTGAAAGATACGTCATCAACTGCTTTGATAAGGCCAGTCCGGGTGAAAAAATAGCTCTGCAGATTCTTAACGACAAGGCGTGGTGGCATGGTCAATCTACTCTCGTTAGCGGTTGACTCATGTGTACAGGTTTGCGCGTGAATGGTCAAGAGTTCTGAAATATTTGAATATTATTTGCCAGAAATGGCTGGATTCTTCCTCTGGAAAAAGAAATAATGGCCAGATGGAAACAAGATATGTTGATTTACATTTGCATTCGACCTGTTCTGATGGTTTTTTTTCTCCGGAAGAAGTGGTTGGTCTTGCAGAGAGTGCCGGGCTGGTGACTATTGCTTTGGCAGATCATGACAATATTGATGGAATCAGTCGCGCCATGCAGGCAGGTGTTTTGTCGGGGCTTGAGATTCTTGCGGGCGTCGAGTTATCAAGTCAGTGGCATACATATACTGACATGCATCTATTGGGCTATGGGTTTGATTATCAAGACCCTTATCTGATCAGGGCTTTAACTGAATTTCAGGAATTCCGGGCGACTCGAAATCGGCAGATTGTTGAACGGGTTAATCTGAAGTTGCTCGATGAAAAGCGCCAGCCAATCGATCCTGATGCTGTTCAGCGGTTGGCGGGGGGAACAATCGGTCGTCCCCACATCGCCTTAGCTTTACGGCAGGCAGGATTCGTCAGAAACAATGACGAAGCTTTTTCACACTATCTGGTTCCCTGCAATGTGCCGAAACGCTATTTTCCTGCAGATGAAGCCATTAATCTGATTCATGGTAGCGGTGGAATTGTTGTGTTGGCTCACCCCCCATATGTGACTCGTGATCGGCACAAACTTGAGCTATTGGTTGCTGAACTGGTTGATTTAGGCCTGGATGGTATTGAGGCTTACAATAATGGTTCTGGTTTAGAAGATACCGACTGGCTGATCAAACTGGCTCGGAAACATGATCTGGTTGTGTCTGGCGGCTCCGATTTTCATGGTGACAGCGGATCGCTGATTGAGGTTGGCAAAGGTGTCCGTGGAATTCGGGTTCCTTACAGTTGTGTCGGAGAAATTAAGGGAGCATTGAAGCGCCTTCACCAAAAATCCTGAACTGGTAACGCCATCAGATCTGTTGAAATCTTTCAATCGCTTCAGGAATCTGTGCCACGTCAATATTGCCGAAAGAGAGGCGTAGATAGGGTTCCAGCCCTGGCCCGAAAGCTTCCCCCGGAAGGCAGATCAAATTAGCTTCCTCAACCAGCTGTTTGGCAGCTTGGCGCCCCGTCAAATCTTTCCATGGATGTTGAATCCAGGCAAAGAAAGAACCACTGGCGGTTAGTTTAAAGCCTGTTTGGGCGGCCACGAACTCAGTTTTGAAACAATCATGCCGATCTTGCATGGCAAGCGTATTTTTCGCCACCCAGTCATCCAGATGCCGACAGCCGAACTCCAATGCCAGTTGTGTTGGGCGTGGCTGGCAGACCACCATACTGTCCTGAATTTTTAGTGTCTGTTGAATAAGCTCAGCATTTGCAATCAAAACTCCACAGCGTAGCCCGGTCAGAGCAAAAGTTTTACCGAAGGATCCGATATGGATAAAGTTTTGCGGCCAATCCGGGCAACTGAAGAGCTGATGGGGAGTAGCGCCGATAAAGGCATTATAGGTTTCGTCGAGAATTAAACTGATTCTGTGTGCTTGTGCTAACTCAAAAAAAGCTCTGATCTGCTCTGGGGAAATAACTGCGCCAGTCGGATTACTTGGAGTCACCAGTAGAATTGCTTTGGTTTTTGGACCAATCAAGTGAGTGATTGTTTCCAGACTTGGTTGGCCAGCCGTTTCCGGGTCAAAGGGAGCGTAGACCGGCTTAACGCCAAGAACCTCCAATCCCATGGGGTGATCAAAATAAGCTGGAAGTTGCACAATGACTTCATCGCCGGGTTGGCAGAGGGTGGTGATCGTCAGCCAGAAGGCCTGGCTGGCTCCAATTGTCAGGCAGAGTTGATCCTGTGTGGGAGACCCCTGATAGTGACGCTGATACCAGGCACAGACCTCGTTTCGAACCTCAGGAAGCCCCTCGTCCGGACTGTATTTGAAGGTGAGGGGATCATCAAGTACGCATTTTAAATGGTGAATCAGGTCAGTTGCCGGCGGATGACTTGGAACCGCTTGACAAAGATCAACTAAGGGTTTCTCTGCAGGAAAGGTTCGCCCGGCAATCCAACTTTTGACTTCAGTAATCGGTGGCGGCTGAATCTTCTTTATGTGCGTGGCTGCTTGCATCGACACTTATGCTCTGCGGATAATTTCCACCAACAGCTCACTCGCTTTCACCATGTCATCAACTGAAATTTGTTCATTGACGGTGTGCACCTTTTCCATCCCGGTTGCCATAATCACCATCTCAATACCATGGCCATTGAAAATGTTGGCATCTGATCCCCCCCCCGCAGCCTGGATTTTTTGTGGACGCCCAAGGGCATTCCCGGCTTCCTGAATAATTTGTAGAATTTGTGCATCTTCAGTCACAAGCATGGGAGAAAAATCCTCTTTCAATTCCAGGGACATGGTTGCCACTTTGGTTTCGTCTCCAATAACAATTTTTGCTTTATTCACCTCTTCCTCAACAATACTGATAATTGACTCAGTTTGTTCGCGGAGTTTATCCACATTATGGCTCCGCACTTCACCGCGCAGGCTGAGTTGACTGGGGATGATATTTGATGCCAGGCCGCCATGGACTGTTCCAATATTCGCAGTGGTTTCGGCATCTATGCGTCCAAGAGACATTCTGCTGATTGCTCGACTGGCGATTTGAATCGCTGAAATTCCCTGTTCGGGGCAGACTCCAGCATGAGCTTCATGACCAAAGATATCAATTTTAAACCGATTGGCTGCCGGGGCACGATTAATAACAATATCAACCCCGCGAGTATCCAGGGCTATACCGTGTTGGGCTTTGAATTGAGAAAAATCAAGCTGCTTTGCTCCGAGTAGCCCTTGCTCTTCGCAAATGCTGATCACAATTTCCAGCGAGACATAGGGAATATTCTCCTCTTGCAAGACTTCAAGCGCCTCAATAATTTCAACAATACCAGATTTGTCATCTCCGCCAAGAATGGTCTCTCCGGCACTGGTGAAAATACCATCTTTCAAGACCGGTTCAACATTATCTGCCGGAGTAACGGTATCCATGTGTGCCGACAGAAGTAATGGCTCTCCTGATTTATTTCCCGGTATCCGGGCAATCAAATTGCCACTGTCACTGCCTATTTTTGCCCCTGCATCATCAAACTCAATTTCAGCCCCCAATTTTTTGAAGCGCTGCTCAAGGTATTTTGCTATGACAGCTTCTTTGAATGAGGGGCTGTCGATGGATGCCTGGCGGGTAAATTCGTCAATAATACGTTCTCTGTTAACCATGATTATAGATTCCTTGTGTTGGTGGTCATCGGGGGACAGCCCTGTTTTTGCTGCTATTTGATTTAGATGTACGTCATCTTATCTCCAAGATACTAATCTGGCAATGCTGAAAAATTATTTCTTGATCTGAATATTATCCTTCCGGCAAAACTGGAAAAAATAAGGTAAAAGGCAACTGGACAGCAGAAAGGGATAAATGTTATAAAATATCAATGAAATAAAAAAACTTTAATTTTAGCTGATTATATGTTGTGGGTGTCTTCATGGGCTTAAATCTTGATTTGTACTAATTTTCCGCTTTGTCGAAATGGTGCGCGGGGCGATTGGAAGAAGTAATTGTCGAACCGTGATGGCACTACAGGGAGACTGTCATGCTGATGGAACAACAGCGGCAGCAGATCGTTGCTTATGGTTTGAGAATGATCCGCTCTGGTTTGACCACTGGGAGCGGGGGAAACTTGAGTATCCTCTCTGCTGAAGACAACCTGATTGCTATCAGTCCTAGTGGTATGGATTATTCTGCTGTCACCGTTGCAGATATCGTCATCGTTGATCGCGCTGGTCAAACGGTTGAAGGGGAGCGTAGACCTTCGAGTGAGTTGGGTTTTCATCTGGCTCTTTATGCTGCGCGCAAAGATATCAATGCTATTGTTCACACCCATTCGGTCTATGCGACAACGCTGGCCTGCCTGCATTGGGAGCTTCCGCCAGTTCATTATTTAGTCGCGTTTTCGGGTGATAAAGTTCCCTTGGCTCCCTACGCCACCTTTGGCAGTGAAGAGTTGGCTGATAATATTATCGCCAGTATTGGCTCTTACAATGCGGTCTTGCTGGCTAATCATGGCCTGGTGGCTGTCGGCAAGGATTTAAAAAGCAGCTTTAATGTGGCAGAGGAAATTGAGTTGGTGGCCAGAATCTACTATCAGGCAAAATCACTCGGTCAACCTGTTCTGGTCGATGCAGAAGAGATGGTGCGAGTTACGGAAAAATTTGGAAGTTATGGTCAGCAGGACTGAGCAGTTAAATGAAAAGTCAGGAGATACCGTGAACCAGACAGTTATTCAAAATTCACCGGATAATAATCAGAAACAACCTTCAGTCATTGATATATCCAAAAAGGGGCGGCAAAAGCTTCGTTCCCGCCACTATGTTGAAGCGCGGGAACTGTTCTCCCTTGGGTTGGAACGGGAACCGGAAAATCCCTACCTGTTGTCGGGAATGGGAGATGCCTGTCGCGAAAGTGGCGATTTTTCTGAGGCCGAACGCTGTTACCGCTTACTCCTGGAGGTTGATAAGAATAACTTGTTTGCCCTGCGTGGTCTGGGAGATGTGTGTAAAAAGTTGAATCGTCACCAGGATGCAATTCAACTCTGGGACAGATATCTGTTGTTAAGACCACAGGATAAATTTGTTATGACCCGAATTGCTGATAGTTGCAAAATTTTGCAGTTGTTTGAGCGTGCAGAACTGGCTTATCAGCAGATACTGAAAATTTCCCCTGATGATCGCTTTGCCCTGACCGGTCTGGCTGATTTACAGCACCGCCTGGGTCAAGATGAAAAGGCCATCGAGACCTACGAAAGAGTTCTCAAATTTGATGAGAATGAGCTCCACATTTTAACCATCATCGGCAAACTCTGCTGGCGGATTTCCGATTTTGAACGGGCTGAAAGTTTTTTTCGTCGGGCGCTTCAGGTTGATCCGGATAACCCTTATGCTCTCTACGGGCTGGGTAACTGCTATCGCTGGTACCGTCAATATGATAAGGCACTTGAAATCTGGCAGAAAATTCTGCCCCATTCGGAGGGGACTCAGGCACTTCATACCCGGATGGGAGACGCCTATTTTAATCTGGGTCAGTTAACAGAGGCGGAAACCAGTTATCGTAAATCCCTTGAATTTGGTGAGGATTTGTTTTCTACTGCGGGTTTGGTCTGCCTTTGCAGTGAACGTAAGGATTGGGACGAGGGAGCCCGTTTTTTCTGGAGACTGGCTGGTTGCGGCACTGATATGTCAACCTCTCTCGAAGTCCTGATAAAACGCTTTGTCCGCTCAGGACAGCGGGAATCGATGCTGGAACTATTCCGTTATCTCTTGTCGGAGGGGAGCGGAGACCCAACGGTTTTGGCTGAAATAGAAAGTCAGCTCAAGCGGCTGGCTTGACTCTTTTCCCCATTTTTGAATATGAATTATCTGGCTCATCTCTATTTTTCTGATCCAACTCCGCTTGCCTGGTCGGGGTCGCTGATGGGGGATTTCGTCAAGGGAGTCGTCCCGGCAACCTATCCTGAAGAATTATCCAGACATCTGAAACTGCATCGTCATATCGACAGTCTGACGCAGCGCAGCGAGATATTTCAGACCAGTCGACGGCGCTTGGATCCCCGCTTCCGCTACGCACGAAGTGTTCTGGTTGATGTATTTT
>Ga0256840_1000303_pt1 | contig 50000 bp, 50 predicted proteins | sample 355202metaG_FD_185969 | JGI IMG/M metagenome (GOLD analysis project Ga0256840, IMG submission 185969) | Hydrothermal vent microbial communities from Mid Atlantic Ridge, Atlantic Ocean - 355-202 | ecosystem: Environmental > Aquatic > Marine > Hydrothermal vents | place: Atlantic Ocean: Mid...
GTATCAATTAGAATCCCAAAATACCCACCAAGAAGAATAAGTATTCCGACCAGTAAACCTATAATGGCCATAATTAAATCACTATATGGCTTGTCTTTTCGACCACCAACTATTAATAGTGACTCAGAAGGATCTCTAGGGTTGTAAAATACATTTACCCTTGGTTTTATGGAGTATTGTTCTTCTAGCTCTTTAGCTTCTTTTCTTGATAAAGTATAAAGAGCAATTTTTGCTCCAATGTACTTCTTGTTGCTAACCTCATATTTATATTCAACGAAAATATCTCTATGCCTTCCAGGGAGAAGTTGAATATTCTCATGATCTTCAATTTTTCCAATAGTGCTAGGCCATCGTTTACTCGGTTCATAGTTCAGTAGCTCTTTTATTGCATGCTTTAACAGCCAAATGGATAGAGCGCAGAAAAATAGGCCACCCCAAACAGTATTACTCATATTAGGTTCTCCATGAAGCACTCAGGCATGTTTTTGAAGCATAACTTGTTATTAACAGGCAACAGTCTTCTATAAAGCCCGCCCAAAACTCAACTCAAACCGCTCAGCAAATTCATCCATAGTAAATGTATGATTTTGTGTGCCATGCTGTTCGATTTTAATTGCGCCTAATAATGAGGCTATGCGGCCCGTTGTTTCCCAATCTTTGCCGTGCATAATGCCGTGTAATAAACCGGCGCGATAGGCGTCACCGCAGCCGGTTGGGTCGGCTAGTTGACCTACTTTTGCGCTAGGGATGTCTAGGCGGTTTCCGTCGGTGTAGATGTATGAACCTTCTCCGCCGCGGGTGATGATGAGGGCTTCTACGTGTTCGGCTATTTCATTGGGTGATAAGCCTGTTCTATCTTGGAATAATTGTGCTTCATAATCATTTAAAGTGATATACGTGGCTTGTTTGGCGAAGTTTAATAAATCATCACCATCAAACATGGGTAGGCCTTGACCGGGATCGAAGATAAACGGAATGCCTGCTTCATGCAGTTGTTGAGCATGTTGAATCATGCCATCGCGGCCATCGGGTGAGACGATGGATAGCGTGATATCTTTGGCTTCATTAATCGATATTTCATGCGCCAAATTCATTGCGCCGGGGTGGAATGCGGTGATTTGATTATCATCCATATCGGTGGTGATAAAGGCTTGGGCGGTGTAGCTGCCATCTTTAACATGAACATGGCGGCGATTGATATCGTGTTTGTCCATCCATGTTGCATAACTTGTGAAATCATTACCTACGGTGCCCATTGGAATAGGTTCATCACCTAATAACTTTAGGTTATAAGCGATATTACCGGCGCAGCCACCAAATTCACGGCGCATATTAGGCACTAAGAATGATACGTTTAGCATATGCACCTTGTCGGGCAAGATGTGGTTTTTGAAGTGATCTGGGAAGACCATAATGGTGTCGAAGGCAAATGAGCCACAAATGAGTGCTGACATAGCGTTATCCTTTTGTATTTAACTGGGTTGTATCGGCTGTGATGGATAGTTTACCATCAACAAAGCTTTTTAAATGATGGCCGACAATTTCATTGCGCCAGCCTTGTAGTATTGGCAGGTCGGTTTCACCGCTGACCATGCGTTCAATTTCTTTGCGTGAGGCAACGGCAACGGGTGCAATGGACTGCTCATCGCAAAATTTTCTGACTAGAGCCATAAGCGCATCGACAATTGCATTTTGTTGTTGAGAAAGTGGCTGCGTTTTTTTCAATACAGGCCAGTTCTCTTTAGGTTGAGATTTAGCTTGTTTGATTTCTGTTAACAGCGTTTCACCATAGCGTTTGATGGTGTTAGCCTCTAAGCCACGGATCATGCTGAATTTGTCGATTGATTCAGGGGCTAATTTAGCAAGGTCGAGTAATACGTCATCTTTTAAAATCCAACGGCGAGGGCGATTAGATTTGATTGCACGTTGTTCACGCCATGCGGCGAGCTGTTTTAAAATGGCAAGTTGCACACCTTTTAAACGACCAAAGCCTTTTACTTTTCGCCAAATATTTTCGGGATTAGGTTTGTATGTATCAATATTCGTTAGGTTGGCAAAATCATTTTCTAGCCAGTGTGTACGCTTTTTATCTTCAAGTTGTTGAATGAGTAATTTATAAACATCTCGCAGATAACGCACGTCATCAGCGGCATAGGTGATTTGAGCAGGATCAAGCGGGCGTTTTGTCCAGTCAGTGCGTGAATGTGCTTTATCAAGTGCGACATTAAGACATTGCTGAACTAAGTTGCCATAACCAATTTGATCGCCATAGCCTAAAATGGTTGCCGCTATTTGAGTGTCGAATACATTGCTGGGAAGTTCATCACGAAGCATATAAAATAATTCTAGATCTTGGCGTGCAGCATGAAATACGATTGTAATTTCAGGATTGTAGAGAATATCTAATAGAGGTGATAAATCTTCTAATGTTAGCGGATCAATGCAGGCAATATGTTGTTCGCTAGCGACTTGAATCAAACACAGTTGTGGATAATAGGTTTTCTCACGTAAAAACTCGGTATCAACGGTTAGCCATGAGCTGTTTGCTATTTGTTGGCAAAAAATGGCTAGTTCAGCCTTGGTATCAATATATTGAACGGTCATTAGGTTTAAAGGCTGCGTAAGAAAAACGTACAGTATAACGCCTTTTTATTGTTCTTCTAACAGCTTTACTTGAGAAATAACATCTGAAATTGCATCAATAATAATTTCGGGTTCATCTTGAGGGATATTGTGACCACTATGGTTAGCAAAAAGATGTCTGCTGTAAGGTGATAATCGCGTTAAATCTTGCTGTAATTCTATCCAGATTTTTTCACGTTGGCGAAGCTTCTCGTTGCCTTCCCATTCTGGCATTCCTCGGCTAATAACAATCAAGGGGATAGTAGGAATGCTGCCATTGAGCTGAAGTTGGCGTGAGCTTGTGTATAAGCCCGAAATTTCATAGCCAGCAGTTCGAAAGGCGTGATCTCGTAGGGCTTGAGGCTTAGCGTTGGCTGAATCACTTGCGGGAGGGCTAGGTTGTGAAATAATAATATTACGTCGGCCTTTATATGGCGCGGGTAATTTGATATGTAGGCGGTCATATTGTAGTTCATGGGATGATTCTACTAATATTAATCCAACTACACTTTTGGGATAGAAGTTTGCGAATAGCCGCATATTATAACCACCAAATGAATGGCCCACTAAAATATAGGGTGGTGAAATATGTGCCGCATTGAGTAAAAGATGTAGCTCATAGGCAATACGTCTACTAGTACGGGGTCTTGGGCCATAATCGCTCCAGCCATATCCGGCACGGTCATAAACACAGCTGCGTGTTGTCTGCGAAGATTGTTTTAAAAGTGTTTGCCAATCAGAGGAGTCATCACCCAGCCCTACATCCATAATAACGGTTGGTTCACCTTCGCCTAAGCATTGAATGTGCAAGCTATAATCGCCAATTTCATAGCGTTCACCGGGAATAGGGGGCAGGCTAACGGCATTGGCAAGTGAGTGAAACCCACAAAAAAACACCACTAGAAGCCGAGCTGAATTCATAAACCACCTTTATTTTCTTATAAGTAATCGACGCCTTGGTAGCCTAAAAGTTTCATAATAATGGACGTTGCTAAATTTTCGCTAGAATATCCAGCCGATCAAAAGGCCAATTCAATATACTATTATCAGCAAATTTTAAGACTGGAATACGCGTTCCGTAGCGTTCAACAAGATCATCATCATCACCAATTTCAATCTTATTTACATCTACATTGAGTGTGTTCAATATTGCTTCTGCTTGTTCGCATAAATGACATCCTGCAGTAGTTAATAGTGTAATGACGGTCATTTTTCTAAAAGCCGAGGCATAAGCTCAACAAAATTACAGGGGCGGTGACGAATATCTAATTGATCTTTTAAAATATCATCCCAAGCAGTTTTACAGGCCCCCGATGAGCCGGGCAAACAAAAGATAAAAGTACCATTTGCTACACCGCCTATAGCACGTGATTGAATGGTCGATGTGCGGATATCTTGATACGATATTTGACGAAATAACTCGCCAAATCCAGTAATTTCTTTATCTAACAAAACACTAACTGCTTCTGGAGTCCCATCGCGCCCTGTTAGGCCTGTTCCCCCCGTCGTGATCACAGCTTGAACATCAGCATCGGCTATCCATTGTGAAATAACGGCACGAATTTGATACATATCATCACGAACAATTTGCTGGTCAGATACAAGGTGATTTTCTGCTAAAACACGCTCGCGGAGAACTTTTCCAGAGGTATCGGTCTCTAAAGTGCGTGTATCAGAAATAGTGAGTAAGGCAATATTCACCGGAATAAATGCTTTTTCCATGATATAAGTCTCGCTAATAAATAGTAAATGCTAGTATAGTCGCCCTTATTCGAACAGAGGAGTTTTAAATGAAAAAATTAATAATCGTTGCCACAATGGCTACCTTAGTATCAGCATGTACAACAATGGATGATCCCAATAGGAAAGCTAAAATTGGGGCTGCAGTAGGCGCAGCAGCGGGTGCTGTAGCTGGTTATGCAGTCGAAGGCGATGCAGGTGGGGCAGCGGTAGGCGCTGTTGTGGGTGCAGCAGCAGGTGGCGGTATTGGTTATTATATGGATAATCAGCAAAAAGAAATGGAAGCGGCTTTAGCGGAAGAGCAGGCACGCCATGATATAGAGGTAAAACGTTTACAGGATGAGACCTTAAAAATTGATATTTCTAGCGAAATCTCATTTGATTTTGGTAAAGCAGATTTAAAACCGGCCTTTATGCCAACACTTGAAAAAGTATCAGAAATTTTGGTGCGTTACCCTCGAACGGTTATTCATGTAGTAGGTCATACCGACAGCGTAGGCTCAGAGAGTTATAATATGGATTTATCACGTCATCGTGCTCAATCTGTAATCAACTATTTTGTATTACAAGGTATTTCTCACAGTCGCTTAGTGACAGTGGGACGAGGCGAGACAGAACCACGAGCCAGTAACAATACGGAAGCTGGTCGCCAATTAAATCGTCGAGTAGAAATATATGTCAAACCCGTCATCGAAGGACAAGAATCACAAGCATACGAAACGCCGCAAGGCAGCCAAATCTGATTCACCTTCTGCACAAAATGATCTGATTTTTGGTTTACATGCGATACAGGCAGCGCTCGATGTGCCTGTGTCGCGGATCAAAGAAATCTGGCTAGCAGATGAACGACACGATGCACGTATTAGTGCCATTATTGCTGGCGCCGAAAAACACGGCATTAAAATTCAAAAAGTAGCACGAGAAGAGCTTGATGAAATGCTGCCTGATGTACAACATCAAGGCGGTATAGCTAAAAGTAAACCTCTCAAAGCCTTAGATGAAACAGATTTAGTTCAGCTATTAGAAAACCTAGATGAGCCCCCTTTTTTATTGATCCTAGATGGTGTGCAAGACCCGCATAATTTAGGCGCGTGTATGCGAACAGCGGAAGCAGCGGGCGCACATGCTGTTATCGCACCTAAAGATCGCGCATCAAGTCTTACTCACACCGCGTTAAAAATATCGAGTGGTGCCGCAGAGCGATTACCTTTTATTCAAATTACTAATCTCGCGCGAGTATTACGCGAATTACAACATCATGGCGTATGGTTGGTGGGCACATCGGGCGATAGTAATACCACAATTTTTGAAGCCGATTTAAAAGGCCCTTTAGCGATTGTCTTAGGTGCCGAAGGCCGTGGTATTCGTCGCTTAACGCGTGAAAATTGTGATCAAACGGTTTATATTCCGATGAAGGGCGGAGCAGAAAGTTTAAATGTTTCTGTGGCCGCAGGGGTGTGTTTATTTGAAGCTGGCAGGCAACGCTTTAAAGCAGGTTAAGCGCAGCGCGAAGCTTAGCAGGTTGCACAGGCTTGTGAAGCAGAATTAAATCACTCTGCTGTGCCTGTTGTAGGCGATCAGGTGCGGTATCGCCGGTGATAAGTAAGGCAGGAATATGCGTATCAAGTTGTGTTCTAAGTTGTTGAACAACGTCAATACCGTTTACATTATCACGTAGACGAAAGTCAGAGATAATATTATCAGGTGTACTATCAGCACAGAGTAAAGAAGCGGTAACTAAATCTGTTGCCCCCAAAACATCACAACCCCAAGATTCAAGTGTCATGCGCATACCGGCAAGTATGCTTTCGTCATCATCAATAATAAGAATACGGCGGCCTGACAAATTTGTAGGTAGCATAAGTTTTTCTTGTGGAGCAAGCCTGGGAGGAGCTATCTTCAGTTTAAGTCTGAAACGAGTACCTTTACCTAATCGTGATACAAGCGATAATTCATGATCAAGAAGTTGAGCTTGTTTTTGAACAATCGCTAAGCCCAGCCCCAGCCCTTGCTGACGATCACGTTCGGCATTATTGATTTGATAGAATTCATCAAAAACCTGTTTTTGCTCTTCAGGTGAAATACCTATACCTGTATCCCAAATTTCAATCCAGACTTGATTGTTGCGTTGCCTGCAGCTCAGCAGAATTCCACCTTTATCAGTATATCTAACAGCATTACTAAGTAAATTACGCAAGATATTTTCTAGTATTATGCTATCACTTCTGACCCAAGCATCCTGACAGCTAACTCGCCATTGAAGGTTTTTAGATTCACATTCTATTTTAAAATCACACGCGAGGTTTTGTATGAGTTGAGATACATTTACAGCACTAAATCTTGGTGTAATGATGCCGGCATCTAATCGACTAATATCTAATAGAGAGTCTAACAACTGGCTAAGTGATGCTACGGATTGTTTCAAAAAGGAGAGCGTATTCTTTCCTGTAGGAGACAGCTTTTCAGCACTAAGCGCCTCAGAAAATAAGCCTAGAGCATGAATGGGTTGACGAAGATCATGGCTGGCCGATGCTAAAAAACGAGTTTTACGACTATTAGCTTCTTCGGCTATTTGTGTACTGTTAGTTAATTGAGCAACAAGATCAGCATTTTCAAAACGAAGTTGAATTGAAGATAATACCGAATGACTTGATCTCTTACCGATGACAAAACAGATCAAAATATCAATAAGGCATAAGAGCGCGATGGCGACATAGGCGGGATCATTTAGTGAAAACAAATAGAGGGCAGTTATGCTTAAGGTGCTTAGCATAAACACATAAAAGCTTATCAGCCAATGAGATGAAACAAATGCTGAGCCATTGACAATACCAAAAATAAAAACAAATAAAAATAACTGAACCGTGGGTGAGCTAACCTTCAAAAAGAGAATAGCTGATAAACCATAGGATAAGCCAGATGCTAAAGAAGTTAACGTAATATATCTTCCCCATCGTAAACTTTGTTGTGGAGAAGGCTTGGCTTGGAAATAGCGTTTTGCTAGCCAATATCGAGCTATACCCACACTGAGTGCGTAGCCTATCCATGGAAACAAGATAATATTATCAACGTCCCCCCAGAGTAAGAACGCCATCACAATGGGTAAAAAAGCCATGCTCAGTGCTAGCTTGGGAAAGTTTTGATAAATAAAATGAATACCCTGAGCATGAGTTTCTATGCTGAACTCGTCAGAACGAGTATCAAAGAGCTTTTTAAAAAGGGAGGACATGTTATTGGTTATTTAAAGCCAAACACATTGAGTTGTTTGGCAATTTGGATAAGCTCGGTTCTACTGCTAACATTAAACTTACTAAACAAATCTTTTACATACCCATACACAGTATTTTCAGATAGCTTAAGAAACTTACCAATTTCTTTAGTGGTATAACCTTTTTCAATCAGCTGTAAAACATCATGCAATCTAGTAGGTAAGGTTATTTCTTTTTGACCATCATCAACAATAATCGGGGAGTTTGCACCCTTTAGACGAGCTTGCCATTTTGGTGGAAGATAAATATTACCAGCCAACACATATTCTATCGCATTGACTAATTCTGCCGGTGATGTTGTTTTAGGTAAATACCCTGCCGCACCTTGCTCCATAACTAATTGAACGTCCGTTGAGCTTTCTGAGGCGGAGACGATAATGACAGGAATTAATGCTTTCTTATCGCGAAGTTCGGCTAAAACCGCAGGTGCACCACCGTTAGGCATTCTGAGATCTAGCAAAATTAAATCTATATCAATGTGTAAGGTGATTAGTGCCGTAACATCGTTAATGCAAGAGCTTGTAATAATATCAGCAGAAGGAATATATTGATTTAAAACAGCTCGGATCCCTTCAAGATAGAGCGTGTGGTCATCAATGATAAGGATCTTCAATTTACTTCCTTTGTTATCTGAATAGTTTATAGTTTTAGCCAATACTAGCATGATCGCATGAGATAGATGGAGTGCAAGCGCATAATTATTTTTAATTACTATAAAGTATTGAAAAATAGATGGATAAAACGTTATAATGATTGATTACCTGTTAAAAAGGTAAAACTCCTTGCCTTACCAATATTAATTGATGGGGCTGTATAAACCGTGAGGAGCTCTAATGAGACATTACGAAATTGTGTTTCTGGTCCACCCTGACCAGAGCGAGCAAGTGCCTGCTATGATTGAAAAATATACGCAGATCATCACTAGCGATGGGGGTGTTGTACACCGCCAAGAAGACTGGGGTCGCCGTCAATTGGCTTACCCAATCAATAAAATTCATAAAGCCCATTACATTTTAATGAACGTTGAATGTGGTGTTGCGCAAATGGATGAAATTACTACAGCTTTCCGTTTTAACGACGCAGTTCTTCGAAATCTTGTTGTATCAATGGATGGGGCAGTTACTGAGCCTTCACCGATGATGCAGAAAGATGATGATGAAAAGCCACGTCGTCGCGAACGATCTGACTAACACTTATAAAGGAGCATAAAAATGGCACGTTTTTTTAGACGTAGAAGATTTTGTCGTTTCACCGCTGAAGGTGTTAAACAAATCGATTATAAAGATGTAAATTTATTGAAAAATTACATTACAGAAACAGGAAAAATTGTTCCTAGCCGTATTACAGGCACGAAAGCGCGTTACCAGCGTCAGCTTTCTACTTGTGTAAAACGTGCGCGTTTCTTAGCGTTGATTCCTTATTGCGATATGCATAAGTAATCAATTCTAACGGATTTTTAAAATACTAATTAAAAGGTAGCAGTATGCTGCGAACAATTGCAGTATTTTCAATGAAAGGTGCTTTATATGCCGCAGGCATAATTGCATTATTTTCATTAGCAGCCCTAGTGTTGCCGCCTTTCAATTACATTGCAAGTGGAATTATCGCGCTCTATACCTTACGGATGGGGCCGAAAGATGGAATAAAGGTTATTGCTTTTTCGACTGTGATGCTAACTGTTGTCACAATGCTATTTTCGGATAAAGCCTTTATTTCAGGTGTATTTTTGTTATCAAGTTGGTTACCTGTTTTGGTGGCTAGTTTGGTATTGGGTTATACCCGATCATTGGCAGCAAGTTTATTAACTGCGGGTGCTTTGGGAGTTTTGTTTGTTACTGGTATCTATTTGTTTTTACCAGAACCTGCATTGTGGTGGCAGGAGTTAATGACACCGTTTTGGGATGTAGTCAGTCAGCAGAAAGGCTGGCAGATGAGCCCAGATAAAACGCAGGAAATGGTGGTTGTGTTATCAACAATGATGACAGGGCTAGTAGCAGCAAGTTTGGTCATTAATATCGTTATTGGATTATTAATTGGCCGGGCATTGCAAGCAAAATTATACAACCCAGGTGGTTTTGCAAGTGAGTTTCAGCAGCTTAGCTTAGGCAAGCCAGCAGCTGTGCTAACAGTTGGCTTGATGGCAATTACGATTTTGCCATTGGGGAATGAGATAGCATTTTTGCGAGAGTGTTTGCCCGTGGTATTAGCTGTATTTGCTTTGCAGGGTTTGTCAGTAGTTCACGCTATTGTCAAAAATCAACAAAAATCACTATTTTGGTTAGTGGCTATTTATGCACTACTGATTATTATTCTGCCACAGATGGTAGTGATTCTTGCGGTGATAGGTATTTTGGAACAATGGTTTAATTTTCGACATCGTTCAGTGAATGATGTTAGTTAACCGCAGTATTAAACTGCGAATGAGGGTAGAACGATGCAAGTTATTTTGCTAGAGAAAGTTCAAAGACTTGGAAATTTAGGTGATGAAGTAGCCGTTAAATCGGGCTTCGGACGTAACTTCTTAGTGCCAACAGGTAAAGCTTTGCCTGCTAACAACCGTAACCGTGAAATCTTTGAAGCACGTCGTGCTGACTTAGAAGCGGCAGCTGCTAAATTGCAAGCCGAAGCAGAACAACGCAAGGTTAAACTTGTTGCTGCAGGCGATGTTAACATCAAAGCAAATGCAGGCATTGAAGGCAAATTGTTTGGTTCAGTGGGTGCAGCAGATATTGCTGAACAATTGAATGAAGCTGGTGCCGACATTGAGCGTAATGAAGTACGTTTACCGGCAGGTCCATTACGTCATACGGGTGAATTTGATATTGATATTCAATTACACTCTGATGTTATTGTGACTGTAAAAGTGAACATCACTTCTGAAGCGCAACTGCTAGCACAAGCTGAAGCTGAATTAGCTGACGCTGCAAAAGCAAAAGCGTTAGAAGAAGCTGAAGAAATCGCAAAAGCGCAAGAAGACGAAGCTTAGTAAAAAATGATTGGAGTTGCACGAAAGTGCAGCTCCATCAATTTAAGTTGTAGTTGGACGGATGTGTCGAGTTGAAACCTAGTTATTTGACTTGGTGTATACTTAAAATTATTTTTTGTCATTCCCGCTAAAAGCTATCGAAACGTAGTAACCGCAGGATCAATGACGGTTATTATTTAGTTGATTCTTATCAAAAACTTTAAGGTGAACCGTGGAAGATATAAGCTATCCTGAATCCTATACGGATACTGCCACCGAGGCACTTAAAGTCCCCCCCCATTCTGTTGAAGCCGAGCAATCTGTGCTGGGCGGCCTACTGTTAGATAATAACAGCTGGGATAAAATTGCTGATGTATTAGTTGAATCAGATTTTTATCGCCACGACCATCGTTTGATCTTCCGTGCAATTACCCAATTATTTGAGAAAGCTGAGCCTGTTGATGTGATCACTCTGGCCGAATGGCATGATAGCCGCGGTGAGTTAGAAGAAGTCGGTGAATTAGCTTATCTCGGTATGTTAGCCAGAGATACCCCGACAGCGGCTAACATTATTGCTTATGCAACTATTGTTAGAGAACGTTCAGTCCTTCGCCAACTCATTGCGGTGGGTGGTGCTATTTCAAGCGCAGCATTTAATCCAGAAGGGCTTGATAGCGATGAAATGCTGGATAAAGCAGAGCAACAAGTGCTTGCTATTGCTGAAAAAAGTGTTAACCGTGGTGGTGGCTTCATTCAAGTCAAAGAAGTATTAAGTAAGGTTGTTGACCGCATTGATACCCTGTTTGAGCAAGATAGCCCGATCACAGGATTATCTAGTGGCTTTACTGATTTTGATATGCAAACAGCTGGATTGCAACCTGCCGACTTAGTGATTGTCGCTGGGCGTCCATCAATGGGTAAAACGACTTTTGCAATGAACTTAGCTGAACATGCTGCAATAAAAAGTAAACAGCCTGTTGCCGTTTTTAGTATGGAGATGCCGGCTGATTCATTAGCGATGCGTATGCTGTCATCATTAGGTCAAATTGACCAACATCGCCTACGTACGGGTAAATTAAATGACGATGATTGGCCGCGTTTAACATCAGCGATCGCTTTGCTAAATGAAGCTCCTTTATTTATTGATGATACACCCGCATTATCGGTGACAGAGTTGCGTGCTCGCGCCCGCCGCTTAAAACGTGACCATGGCTTAAGTTTAATTGTGATCGATTATATTCAGCTTATGCAAGGCAGTGGTAAAGCCAATGAAAATCGCACCACGGAAGTATCGGAAATTTCACGCGGACTTAAAGCCTTAGCAAAAGAATTAGATGTACCCGTTGTGGCCTTGTCACAGTTAAACCGAAGTTTAGAGCAGCGACCGAATAAGCGACCAATTATGTCTGATTTACGTGAATCAGGTGCGATTGAGCAAGATGCAGATTTAATCGTATTTATCTATAGAGATGAAGTCTATAACGAAGATTCACCTGAAAAAGGTAAAGCAGAAATCAATATTGCCAAGCAACGTAATGGCCCAATCGGGACGGTTGCTCTAACATTCCAAGGTAAATATACGCGTTTTGAAAATTTTGCTTATAATAATTATGATGACTATGACACGGGCGCAGGATACGATAATAATGCTCAAGTGGGCTTTAACGGAGAGTAGTCGTGCAGTCATATCCTGTTGCTCATATTGATTTAATCGCACTCAAGCATAATTTAGCACGCGTTAGACATTTTGCACCTAATAGTAAAGTAATGTCGGTTGTTAAAGCGAATGCTTATGGTCATGGCATGGTCGATATTGCCCGAGCATTAGAAAATAGTGATGCTTTTTGTGTTGCACGACTATCAGAGGCATTACAATTACGAGATGCCGGAATTCAGCAAGCAATTGTCATATTAGAAGGCGTTAATACCACAGCAGAATTGCAGGTAGCAGCAGAGAATGATTTATCATTGGTATTTAATTCTTTAATACAGATTCAATTAGCAACTGTAACGACACTAAGCAAGCCATTAAAGTTTTGTTGGATTATGATAGAAACAGGTATGCATCGACTCGGTGTGCAAGCCGATAAGATTGATATTGCATTACAAAATGTTGCCCGATCAGATAATTTTATAGATCCAGTTGGTTTGATGAGTCATTTTGCCAATGCTGATTTGATTGGAGATACTCGAAACCAGCAGCAACTTACCAGGCTTAAACAGTGTGCACAGAAATATGAAGTCCCTTTGAGCATGGCCAACTCTGCTGGAATTCTCGCTTTTCCGGAGAGTCATTGCGACTGGGTTCGTCCCGGTATTATGCTATATGGTTCTTCTCCTTTCTCGGAAAAGTCAGCAAGAAGTTTATACTTGAAATCCGTTATGCGCTTAAGTGCTTCTATAATTTCAATTCAGAACCTGCAGGCGGGAGATGAGGTGGGTTATGGCGGTGACTGGACTGCTGAAAAGGCAACACGAGTAGGTGTTGTCAGTATAGGCTATGGTGATGGTTATCCAAGACAGCTATCTAACGAGGGAACTGTCATGATGGAAGGAAAAGTGATTCCTATTCTAGGGCGGATTTCGATGGATATGATTACGGTTGATTTGACACTTGTAGCAGGAGCAAAAGTGGGAAGTGAAGTGCTATTATGGGGTGGAAGTTATGTGCATATTGATAATATTGCCGAACAGATTGATACCATTTCCTATGAATTATTAAGCCAGATAAATGAACGTGTAAGCCGTGAGTACCATCATGGCGAAGGTTAAACGTGTTTATAGCTGCAAAGATTGTGGAGCACAAACGCCACAATGGGCAGGGCGATGTGGTGAGTGTGGTGCATGGAATAGCTTGCAAGAGGAAGTACAATCGCCAACATCATCAGCGAGTATAGAAACGATTGTTCGCCATACAGGTTATTCTGGTGAGCAGAAAAATGATGTGCAATCGCTTCGTGAAGTCACATCAGAACAAGCTGTGCGTTGGACAACGGGCTTAACAGAATTAGATAGGGTTTTAGGTGGAGGTTTAGTCACTGGATCAGTCGTATTAATTGGCGGTGACCCGGGTATTGGAAAATCGACATTATTATTACAAGCCATGGCTAAAATGGCGCAAACAAGTGGAATAAGCCCCTTATATATTAGTGGTGAAGAATCACTACAACAGATTCGACTGCGCGCCGAACGCCTTAACTTAGAACAAACACCGCTAGATCTTCTCGCTGAAACACATACGGAACAAATAATCGCTGTAGCAAAAGAACGCAAACCGCAAGTGGTGGTGATTGATTCTATTCAAACTGTCTTCACAGAGTTATTACAGTCGGCACCGGGCACAGTGGCGCAAGTGCGAGAAAGTGCCGCTCAGTTAGTACGTTTTGCTAAATCAAGTGGCACGACATTAATTTTAGTTGGGCATGTGACTAAACAGGGTGCATTAGCCGGCCCTCGCGTATTAGAGCATATGGTTGATACCGTATTGTATTTTGAAGGTGATAGCTCAACACGCTTTAGAATTCTACGAGCCGTTAAAAATAGATTTGGTGCAGTTAATGAGCTAGGTGTCTTTGCCATGACTGAATTGGGTTTAAAAGAAATAAGCAACCCTTCTGCTATCTTTTTGTCACGTGGTGATGCACCACTTGCAGGTAGCTTAGTTACCGTCATTCGAGAAGGCAGTCGACCGATGTTAGTTGAGGTTCAAGCCTTGGTGGATGAAAGCCCTTTAGGTAATCCGAGGCGTGTTTGTGTAGGCTTAGATCAAAACCGTTTGGCGATGCTTTTGGCTGTGTTACACCGCCATGGTGGTGTAACTTGTAGCGATCAAGATGTATTTATTAATGTAGTAGGTGGTGTCAAACTGAGCGAAACTGGAGCTGATTTAGCTATATTAGCCGCTGTGTTATCAAGTCTTAGAAATAAAGCGATTGCTAGTGACTGGATTATTTTTGGTGAAGTAGGCCTAACAGGAGAAATTCGCCCCGTGCAAGCTGGGGAGGAGCGTATTCATGACGCGGCCAAACATGGTTTTACTTATGCGATAGTACCAAAAGCGAATGCGCCTCGCAAAGCAATTAAAGGTATTAAAGTGATTGCCGTACAGCACTTATCAGAAGCAATTGATGCGTTGAAGTAACCACACATCGTGTTCATCTTCTACTCCATTCCTGCGTTATTTTCGTACTCAAATGGTTATATTCATGGATGAAAAGTATGCCAAAAATGCAGGAGTAATTTTTGGTCACATATTATTATATGCTCACATTTTCCGTGCGAAAATGCCTTGTTATGAAGTAGAATATAAACACGCTGAGTAGTTACAGAATAAACTGTGTTTAGCTATTTATTAATGCCGATAATTCTCGATGAAGTAATTTCTCATCACCTAAATTAAGTTCAACCAAACGTTTTAAATGGCTAATGCTATCGAGATCAATATGTTCACAGAGGAAGCCTACAGAATTATTATCAAGATGGGCGACAGAAGCATACATATTGATAACTAATTCTGCATTTTCCAATAGAAGATCAATTTTATATTTATCATGCATCGCACCTTGCCAGCTATCGGGAATGCTTATTAAAATTCCCTTTAGTGATATATCAATGACATCACAGTTAAGATGTAAATCACCTGTATAAGCTTTAATATGTGCCGTGGCAGGGAAGGGAATACGACTGAAACGGCGGCGTTCATCAAATTGAGTATTCGGCATGCTTGTTCTCATGTAATATTAGTGCAATGTGAATAATAACACCGATTTTCTTAAAGGAGAAAACAATGCTCTGGGCTAAAGCCTTTCATATTATATTTGTGGTGACATGGTTTGCGGCACTATTTTATTTGCCACGTCTGTTTGTTTATCACGCAGAGTGCAATGATCAAGCAGGCAATGAACGCTTCAAAGTGATGGAACGAAAATTATATCGAGGAATTATGACGCCTAGCGCCATTTTAACCTTTATTTTTGGTGCATGGACGCTTAGCTATTATTCATTAGAGCAGATCTCAGCTATGCATTGGCTACATGCTAAATTATTACTCGTAGCAATACTTTATGGCTATCATGGTTATTGTGGAAAATTATTAAAACAGTTTAGCAAAGATGAAAATACACGCTCACATGTATTTTATCGTTGGTTTAATGAATTTCCTGTTTTTATTCTAATCGCTGTTGTTATTTTGGTGATCGTTAAACCCTTTTAATCCGTGTATTCGAATAGCTTAACAACACGTTGCACACCAGCAGATTGAGTAACTACTAGAATGGCTTGATCCGCTTCTGCACGGCTGATAATCCCCATTAAATAAACAATGCCGTGTTCGGTTACCACTTTAATATTTAGAGGATTAACCCCTTTTTCAGCCGTTAATTTTGCTTTTATTTTTGAGGTGATCCAGGTGTCACTACTGCGTGAAGGTAGTGAACTCGGTGCGGCAATAATTAATTCATTAAAAATGCGGCGAACTTTTGGAAGTGATTTTACGATATCTCCAACTTGTTGTTTTAGTGATTCGGTAGGGGTTTCACCAGAAATCAATACCAAACCATTATAACTTGTGACATTAATATGACTTTGATCATAAATATTTTTGTTCTTATAAATGGCTGCAGAAGCCTTAAATTCAGTGCCTTGATCATCGATAACTGTGCCAGTAGTGCGTCGATCTGCTGCAACTGATGCACCTGTTGCGGCACCGGTGACAACGGCTGTAGCACAGCTTTGTAATAGCACTGATGATAATAAAATAAGTAATATGAATTTATATTTTTGCATGGTTATTTTCCTACGTAATTTTTTATTGAGTATATACCTAATATGTCTGAACATATAGGGGCTTAACTAGTTCATATTAATTTAACTGAAAAGCATTTTTTATCCAGGTGATTTCTGGTTTATCGCTATTTTGCACAGGCATTATTGCAATAACATCAAAGCGATAATCAAAATAATCATTCTTAGATTGCTGCAAATAATGTTCAGCCGTTGTAATAATTTTCACTTGTTTTTTATGATCAATGCTTTCAAGTGCACTACCAAAGCGCGCATTTTTTCGATAGCGCACTTCAACAAAAACGAGCGTTTGTTGATCTTGCATAATTAGGTCAATTTCACCACGGCGGCAATGATAATTTTGGTCTATTAATGTGAGGTTCTGTTTTTGTAAGTACTGGCTTGCAAGCGCTTCAGCTTGTTTGCCCAAATTATTCATTTAGGCAATACATGAAGCACGCCTTCATCAAATTTCCCCCACCGTGTTTCGCGTGTAATATAACCAAATTGATCGATGGATATTTCTCCCGTTGCACCACTAAAACGTAGTGTTGAATCATTGCTTAACGCGTTTAATTCGGGTACCAAATGATAGGCATCAGCCCCCAAAGCATAAAGACGCTTCAGGCGATTAAAATTTTCAGGTTTACTGGTCGATAAAGCGATGTAAGTGGGGTCAGATGCTGTTATATCATCAAATATCCACGGGACATCACCAATGATAAGCCTATTTAGGTCAATATCTTGCTGCGCATCATGATAACCAGTATAGGCATGTGAGGTTGCAATAATAGGCAAGCTTGCACTGCGATAAAACTTAAGTTGCGGCACTAATTGTCTTGCTTTTTCTGGTTTGGCAACTAAGAAAAGAAAATCAATATCTTGGCGACGGCGTGGTTCAAATTCTAAATTCCGACCTAGCGTTCTGGTGAGTGCACGGCTACGCTGAGTACTTGTCACTAAACCAAGCAATGGTTTCAGCACATCTGAAAAATCATTCTGTGTTACATCATAGGTGGCCTTGTTTATCACGCTACCATTATTTATTTGCCATTGGTCAATAAATGCGCTGCTGATACGTTCTCCCCATTTATTTTGTGGTGCAAGCACTATAGCGCGCTCAAAACCTTGAGCAGAGGCATAATTAGCCACAGCAATAGCATCATCTTCTGGTGCTAAACCAAACTGAAAAAAGTTTGCTTTACTTGCTTGGTCAGCCAGTCTATTGAGCGCTAATACAGGCACGGGTAATGATGTAGATTCGGCAAGTAATTGCACTGCAATTTTATCAAGTGGACCAATAACTAAACTGACGTTCTTATCGAGTGCACGTTGGTATTGCTGTAAAACATTACTCGTTCTGTATTCACGGTCTGTTTCTACAGCGAAAAAATGTAGCTGGATATTTGATTGGGCAGTCAGATGCGCTGCGACGATACCTTCTCTAATGGCTTTTGCTGCCATTTTATAAGGCCCAGATTCGGGTAATAAAATAGCAATATCAGTGATGTTTGTGGGTAGGTTTATGGCTGATATTTCACCCGTATCTGTATTGCCAACTGATGGGAAAAGAGCGGGATCTGCAGGATGGTTGGGGTAACTTCGGTACCAGTCTTCCATCGCAACGGCTAAGGACTCTGAATTAGCGGGGTAAGCTTTAACGGCATACGCTAAAGCAAACCAACCACTGTCAATAGATGGCGGAATGCCGGGGTTAAATAAATCCAAGATCTGAGGCGATAAATGCATTAATGCTTGCCACAAAATCTGTTGGTTTTGCTCGCGGTCAGCCTCAGCTAACAGTGGTGCTAATAAAATATGACTATTGGCTTTTTCTAACCAGTTTTCAGTGAGCTGATAAGCTTGAATTCTAAATTCAAGTATGCGTTTCTTTTGTATATCAGGCAGAGTTGTTACATCAAAAGATTCTAATGCCCGCAATGCATCTTCGGGCTGATCATTACTAAGCGCTATTTCTGCCTCCAAAATAGCGGCATCAACTTGTTTTGTATCACTTAGCTTTTCATAATTTATTTTATCAAGGGTACTAGATGCTTGTGCTGAATCATTAAGCTGCCAAAAGTTTTGGGCAGCGTAAAAATAGAATAGAGCTTGTTGCTCATTATTATTTTTAGATGCCAGTTTAAGATACTGTTGTGCCGCGCTGTCATAATCACCAGATTGTTCAGCTTCTTGTGCGGCTAACACATCAGACTGATTAGGCCGTGTAGAGATATTGGGATCGGCTGGCTGACAAGCACTGAGTGTAAGGATCAAGCAGGTGACCAAAAACAAATAAATACGTGAATTCATGGTTTAATATCTAAATAATAAATAATATAAAAGAAACATCTTACCTGTTCGCGTATATTACGACTAGATGTTTAGTAATTGAGGAAAATTTCCCGTGTCAGAAAATCAAGTAGCAACGCTTTATATTGTTGCGACACCTATCGGTAATTTATCTGATATTTCACAACGTGCCATTGATACATTACAAGAAGTAGATGTCATTGCTGCGGAAGATACGCGACACAGTGGCACATTATTACAGCATTATTCTATTGCCACCCCAATGATCTCATTGCATGAGCATAATGAACAGCAACGCAGTGAAACTTTGCTAATAAAATTACAACAAGGTGAGTCAATTGCATTAATAAGTGATGCTGGCACACCTCTTATTAGTGACCCCGGATATCGCCTAGTGTCACTGGTTCGCGAACATGATATTCGTGTTGTACCCATCCCGGGGAGTTGCGCTTTGATTACGGCATTATCAGCTTCAGGATTACCATCAGATAGCTTTAGCTTTGAGGGCTTTTTGCCATCAAAGCAGGGCGCTCGTCAGCAAACCTTAGCAGCCTTGGAAAATGATAGCCGAACAATGATTTTTTATGAAAGCCCACGGCGATTACAAGCATGTTTAACGGATATGGTGGCTGTTTTTGGTGACGATCGTCTTGTTTGCTTAGCGCGAGAATTAACAAAATTACATGAAACAATAACAACAAAGCCATTAGCAGAATTACTTGATTGGGTGAGCAATGATAGCAACCAACAAAGAGGTGAATGCGTATTGCTGGTTGAGGGCGTTAAAGAGCAAAAAGAAAGCAGTGAAATTGAAATAAATCATATGCTAGCAATATTGCTTAAAGAACTGCCGGTTAAAAAAGCAGCGGCAATTACCGCTTCGTTATTAGACGTAAGCAAAAATGCAGCTTATGACATGGCACTGAAACTTAAGCAATAAAGCTCACGATACGATAAAATACCCAGCAGAGATGGCCAGACAATCGCGCTTTTAGCTAGACTAATTGTGAGGAAAGTCCGGGCTCCAATGGGCAGGGTGCCAGATAACGTCTGGAAAGCGCGAGCTTATGGCAAGTGCCACAGAAAATATACCGCCTAATTTTTATTAGGTAAGGGTGAAAAGGTGCGGTAAGAGCGCACCGCGCGGTTGGTAACAATCGTGGCAGGGTAAACCCCACCTGGAGCAAGACCAAATAGAAGAGCAGTTTGCATGCAAACAGATACGGCCCGTATCGTTCTTGGGTAGGTTGCTTGAGGCATGTAGTGATGCATGTCCCAGATGAATGATTGTTCTCGACAGAACCCGGCTTATCGGCCATCTCTTTTTTTAGGTATAAAATAGCAGGATTTTGTCTTATCACCCCTAGTTTTAGGGGGTGCGGCCAACCTAAGGGCTAAGATATAATGCTCACGTATTTTTAACTGCCAAACTTGCGTGTAAACCAAGGACGGAAAGTTACAGGTCTTAACAATTGTTTTTTTAAGATGGCTGAACTGCATAATTTATGGAGATTTAAAATGAAAAAACTTGTATTAGCAGCACTACTTCTAGTTTCAGTGAGCGCCAATGCGGCAACAGCCGTAATCTCTGGTGGTAAGTTGATTGGTTTTGATGATGTGAATTTAACCGGTTTTGGTTTATATGACACAAGGTTTCATGATGCATGGACAGGCGATATTTATAGTAAGGCATTTACAGATGCAACGGGAGTAGATGTAATAAATAACTTCACTGGCGTGGGTGGTGCACAAGGAACTATTCTTGATTTTAATCCTGGTTTCACATTTGGTTGTAGTAAGGGGAGTATTGTTTGTGACTGGGTTACGATTTATGATGAAAAATTTGCACCTGGTGGTTCTGTTGTATTAGGTGGAACATTTCGTAATTGGGATGGAGGCCATGATACAAATGACGCTCTTTCATTGGCTACTCTCACTAGAGGCGCTGCTGAAAATGATGGTTTAAATAATAATCGTATCTTTTTAACGTGGACACCAAGCAATGTTAGCGCTGTTCCAGTCCCGGCAGCGGCATTTATGTTCGCTCCAGCATTGTTAGGTTTCTTAGGATTCCGTCGTAAAGTACGCGCTTAAATCGAGTAAGTCTATAGTGCTTTGGCACTGTAATGTCTTTCAAAAAAGCCATCTCAAATGAGATGGCTTTTTTGTTTTATCTACCCTTAAAACCCTCTTCCGCTAATTGTGCTTTTTGAAGTTATCTGTTTCTAAAGTAAATTGGCTTTGGGAAATAATTCTATTTCGGCCTTTATAGTTTTTATACCTAGAATCTACATTAACTTCCAACGCCACTTTTTTGATAAGAAAGGTGTCTTCTCTAGTCGCCAATATAGCCCAATACCCACAATACTAAACTAACGCTAAGTCATTGACGGCAAAAGAACATTTTGTTTGTTTTGATGCTTGACACACCCTAAGTACACTCCTATAGTGTCAGAAAGTGGGTAAAAGTGGATCAAAGTGGATCACATAATTTTAAGGGGCAACACGTGTTTCGAGGCGTAGCAACATTTAATCTGGATGCAAAAGGACGGATGGCGATTCCAGCCAAATTCCGTAAGCATCTTGACGTCTGTTGTGAGGGCCGATTGGTGGTGACTATCGATCATAGTGATCATTGTTTACAACTATATCCTTTGCCTGAATGGGAAGAGGTTGAAAAAAAGTTATCAGCACTGCCTAGTTTAAACCCTCAAGTGCGTAAATTAAAGCGAATGTTATTAGGTTATGCTACAGAATGTGAAATGGATAATAATGGTCGCATATTATTGCCTGCCAAATTACGTGAGTTTGCCAACCTAACAAAAAGCACAGTGATGATTGGTCAAGGCAATAAGTTTGAAATGTGGGATGAAGAGACGTGGAATGCGTTAATGGATGAATGTCTGGATGAAAATTTTGACGGCATACTGTCGACCGAATTAGAAAATCTCTCCATTTAGGATTTGAATATGAGTGAAAGTCCTGAACATTTACCTGTCTTACTCACCGAGACAGTTGTCTCCCTTGATGTGAAACCTAACGGTATTTATGTTGATGGCACGTTTGGTCGCGGCGGTCATGCCCGAGCAGTACTTGCCCAATTATCAGAACAAGGTCAGCTCTTAGGTTTAGATAAAGACCCTGCTGCTATCGCTGCTGGTAAATCACTTGCTGAAGAAGATCCTCGATTCAGCATTGAGCAATGTTCGTTTGCTGAGCTAGCTACACCGATTAATGCTCGATTATGGCAGGGTAAAATCGATGGGATCTTGTTAGATATTGGTGTGTCATCACCTCAAATTGATGTGGCAGAACGTGGTTTCAGCTTTCAGAAAGATGGGCCGTTAGATATGCGAATGAACCCTGATGTAGGCATAAGTGCAGCACAGTGGCTTGCTAAAGCAGAGATGGCCGATATTGAAACGGTCATAAAAACCTTGGGTGAAGAGCGATATGGTAAACGCATTGCTCGCGCTATTGTTGAGACACGTGAACATACGCCAATCACTACCACTAAACAATTAGCGACACTAGTGGATAAGGCAAGCCCATCACGCGAGAAGAACAAACACCCTGCAACGCGTACTTTTCAGGCGATTCGTATCTATATAAATAATGAGTTGGAAGATTTAAAATCAGGCTTGGAACAAGCCTTGGATGTGTTGACTGTCGGTGGCCGATTAGCTGTTATCAGCTTTCATTCCTTAGAAGATAGAATTGTAAAACGTTATTTCCGCGATCAAGCGCTAGGTGATGATTATCCGTCTGACTTTCCTATTAGAGCCGCTGATCTTAATCCTCGCATTCGATTGATAGGTAAAGCAATCAAAGCAGGAAAAGCTGAGCTTGGTGCAAACCCTAGAGCACGTAGCGCAGTATTGCGTGTAGTGGAGAAATTGGCATGAATATACTTAGCCAATTACAGGTATGGAGGGTTTTAAAACCTATCATCTTGATGTTGATTGCTGTTATGGGCTCTGCAGTGGCGGTGGTTTATAGCAAGCATATAGCACGAACAAAATTTGTTGTATTGCAAAGCTTGGAACAAGAGCGTGATTCGCTTAATGAAGAGTGGGGACGCTTATTATTAGAGCAAAGCACCTGGGCAAGCCCTAGTCATGTTGAGCGGCAAGCCATTAAGCGATTGCATATGATTGTGCCAACAGCAGATATGACGGTGGTAATTAAGTAATGGCGCGTCGCAGTAAAGCTAATCATATTGCTAGCTGGCGGCTAAACCTAGTGCGTGTGGTTTTTCTTGGTTTGGTGTTAGGTTTAGGCTGGCGATTGGTCGATATTCAAGTACTTAATACTGACTTCTTACGCAGTCAAGGTGATGCACGACATGTTCGTAAAGTACCTATAGCGGCGCATCGAGGTATGATTTTAGATCGTCACGGAGAACCATTGGCAATAAGCACGCCTGTTCACTCAGTGTGGCTAAATCCACAAGAAGTGGATAGTAGTGATGCTCAATTAAAGAAATTAGCAAAACTGCTTAATATTAAGCATCGTGTTCTTACGAAAAAAATAAACAACAATAAAACCAAAGAATTTATTTATATAAAACGTCGGTTAACACCAGAGTTAGCAGCAAAAATAAAACAACTTGATATTGCAGGCGTGGCATTGCAACGCGAATATAAACGTTATTATCCTGTGGGCGAAGTGACATCACATCTATTAGGTTTCACCAGTATTGATGACAACGGTCAGGAAGGATTGGAGTTAACTTATAATGATGTGTTGTCTGGCGTACCCGGTCTAAAACGGATGATGCGAGACAGTCGTGGCACCTATGTCGGTGGCGGCGAGCAACTAAAAGCCAGTAAAGATGGCGAGAATATTAGCTTAAGCATTGATTTGCGCTTGCAATATTTAAGCTATCAATCTTTGAAGGCTACGGTTAAAAAATATCATGCACGTTCAGGTTCGGCTGTCGTTTTAGATATTAGAACAGGTGAAGTATTGGCGATGGTCAATCAGCCTTCGTTTAATCCGAATAATCGTCGTGGGTTAAAAATCAGTGATTACCGTAATCGTGCTGTGACAGATTTGTTTGAGCCAGGTTCAATTGTGAAGCCTTTTACAATAGCTAGTGGCTTGAAATCAGGAGAAGTCACTACAAAAACCATTATCGATACCCGCCCAGGTTTTTATAAAGTGAGCGGGCATATGATTAAGGATTTCCGAAATTACGGAGAAATCAATCTTGGTACTTTGATCCAGAAATCAAGTAATGTCGGTGCAAGTAAAATTGCCTTATCACTAAAGCCTGAACAATTATGGCAAGGTTTTTCATCTTTTGGTTTAGGCGAGCCAACAGGCGCCTATTTCCCCGGCGAAGCAATGGGGCGATTACCTGATCCAAGTACATGGCGAGAAATTGATCGTGCGGTATTGTCTTATGGTTATGGTTTGGCGGCTTCAACTTTGCAAATCGCACGAGCGTATATGGTGCTGGCTAATGGCGGTATTCTTCAACCTGTGAGTTTCTTGCAGCTCGATAAACAACCCGAAGGGCGACGTGTTTTCTCACGTGAAATAATGAGTAATGTCCTAGGGATGATGGAAAAGGTTGTGCAGGTGGGGGGGACAGCTCGGCGAGCAGCCGTTGAAAACTACAGCGTTGCAGGTAAAACGGGCACGGTTAAAAAAGCAAGTCATGGTGGTTATGCTGAAGGACACTATCTTTCATTGTTTGCAGGCATTATTCCAGCGAGCAATCCTCGGTTAGCCATGGTTGTGATGGTAGATGATCCGCAAGGTGATAAATATTATGGTGGTTTGATTGCCGCCCCTGTTTTTTCTGAAGTCATGTCGGGGGCAATGCGTTTATTGAATGTAGCGCCAGACAATATGCCAGAAACGAATCTACAGGTGGCACATAAATGATTACAGTGAACAAACAAGCATTAACAAGTTTGTTAGCGGGCATGCTAGCCGATCCATCATTGCTAGATGATATTGAGATTGCAGGTCTTAGTTTAGATAGTAGAAAGATTCAAGCTGGGTTTTTGTTCTTATCACTGGCAGCGAAAGAAACACAGCGTTTAAATTATTTAAAACAGGCTATTCTAGCGGGTGTGGCAGTGGTGCTTTATGATCAGGCACAGGATTTAACATCGGATGAGATTTCCGCTTTAGCAAAAAGTAATATTGCGGCATATGCCGTTAGAGACTTGGCGGATAAAGCAGGTGAAATTGCAGCACGTTTTTATGGCCATCCTTCTTTGGCTTTGACCGTCATCGCCGTGACAGGCACCAATGGAAAAACATCGGTCAGCCAATTTATTGCACAAAGTTTAGAGTCATTAGGATTAGCTTGTGGTGTTGTAGGCACGTTAGGTGTAGGTCGGGTTCACGCATTAAATAGTACGGGAATGACAACACCCGATCCCATTACACTGCAAGGTGTATTGGCTGATTTTTGCCAACAAAATATTAAATATGCCGTTGTTGAAGCGTCATCTCATGCGTTGGCACAAGGCCGCTTAAATAGCATCACAATTGATGTGGCTGTATTAACGAACCTAAGCCGCGACCATCTTGATTATCATAAAACGATGGATGATTATGCGGCTGCAAAAGCACGATTATTTAACTTTGCTAGTGTTAAGACAGCGATTATAAATAGTGCGGATGAATTTGGAAAAACGTTATTAACGTATTTATCGGCTAATGATGATGTCGATATTTTGACATACAACAGTCAAGGCTCTAATGCCAGTTTTTATGCCGAAAAAAGCCAAACAACGCAACAAGGCGTGCAGTTTGATTTGGTAAGTGATAGTGGCTCTGCAAGAGTTAATAGCTCACTGTTAGGTTATTTTAATATTGATAATTTATTAGCAACAATTGCCAGTTTACATGCCGTTAATATTCCATTTTCAGACATTATTAATGGTATCGAACAGTGCCATGCGGTTAATGGCCGAATGCAGTCGTATGGCCAACAACAGCAAGCACAGCTTGTAGTCGATTTTGCTCATACTCCTGATGCGTTAACGCAAGCGCTGAAATCATTACGTGCACATGTACCGGCTAAAGGTCAGTTATGGTGTGTGTTCGGTTGTGGTGGTGATCGCGATGTTGGCAAACGCCCTGAAATGGGACGTAATGCAGAACACTATGCCGATAGGGTTGTGATAACAGATGATAATCCGCGTAGTGAAAGTCCTGAAGCTATAGTTAATAATATTTTAGCGGGCATTTCAGCCCCAGAAAAAGTCTATATAGAACATGACCGCAAGAAGGCGATTGGCTATGCAGTTTCACATGCAACAGCGGATGATATTGTGCTTATTGCTGGCAAAGGTCATGAACGGTATCAGGAAATATCAGGTATTCAACAGCCGTTTAGTGATGCCGATGTTGTTATTGAAATGCTGGCCGCAAACGATAAACAGCCACACAACGCAAGAGTGGGGGCTTAATAGATGGCGATTCTTCTTTCAGAGATTGCAACATTATTAGGCTGTGAAATGCCAACAGGCGATTGTGAGCTAACAGGCACGGCTATTGATAGTCGAAAAATTGAATCAGGCACTTTATTTGTAGCACTAAAAGGTGAACATGTTGATGGCCATAAGTATCTCGCTGCTGCTCGAAAAACAGGGGCTAGTGCCGCGTTGGTGTCTACATTACAAGAAGATGAAATAGCACAGTTAGTGGTCAATGACGTTATTAAAGCATTTGGACAAATAGCGACATATTGGCGTGAGAAAAGCCATGCAAAAGTTATAGCTATCACCGGAAGCAACGGTAAAACAACCGTAAAAGAAATGGTCTCAGCCATAACAAAACAGTGTGGTGAAGTGATTGCAACACAAGGTAATCTAAATAATGAGCTGGGAGTTCCGCTCACCTTAACGCGAGTAAATGACACTACCGATTATGCTGTGATTGAAATGGGCGCTAACCATCCCGGTGAAATAGCTCGTTTAGTGGCAATGGCAAAACCTGATGTAGCTGTTATCAATAATGTAGCGGCGGCACATATAGAAGGCTTTGGCAGTATTGAGGGTGTCGCCCGTGCTAAAGCAGAAATTTATGCGGGTTTAGATAAGCAAGCTGTTGCCGTGGTAAATAATGATATGCCGTTTGTATCTGCATGGGAAACAGCATTATCAGGCAAACATATAATTAGTTTTGCTATAGAAAATGATGCAGAAATCACTGCTCAAAACTTACAAGTCGATCCCGATGCTAGCCATTTTATGGTTCAGCTAGATGATGATTTTCACCATATTAACTTGCCATTGCCGGGCAGGCATAATGTAGCAAATGCGTTAGCTGCAATCAGTGTAACTAAAGCCATAGATATTCCAGCGCAAGCAATGGTTAAAGGATTGTCATCAATGACTAGCGTGCCGCATCGATTACAACTTCGTGCGGGTATTAATGCATCACATTTATTAGATGACAGCTATAACGCGAACCCGGGGTCATATCAAAAAGCACTACAAGCACTCACTGCTTTTCACAGTACACATTGGTTGGTATTGGGTGATTTTGCAGAGTTAGGAGCTAATAGTGAGCTTGTACATCACCAAATGGGGATTGATGCAAAAGAAGCGGGTATTTCTCGTCTTATGACGATAGGTGAACAAAGCCAAAAAGCGAGTCAGGCCTATGGTGGCAGCGCACAACATTTTGAAAGTATTTCTGATTTACAAGCTACATTACAAAATGAATTAAAAGAAGGCGTGACCTGTTTGATTAAAGGCTCACGTTTTATGCAATTAGATAAGTTGGCTGATGCACTAGCCGTAGTGGGAGAGCACTAATGTTACTAATGCTGAGTGAATATTTAAGCCAATTTCATAGCGGTTTTACTGTGTTTCAATATTTAACACTGCGATCAATTTTAGGTGTAATGACAGCTCTGGGTATAGCACTCATTGTTGGGCCAACGATGATCCGTCATCTTAGCTTTAAACAAATTGGCCAAGTGGTGCGTGATGATGGGCCGGAATCACACTTGAGTAAAGCGGGCACGCCAACAATGGGTGGCGCACTTATATTAGTCGCGATAGCAGTGAGCACATTACTGTGGGCAGACTTATCTAACAAATATATATGGGTAGTGTTAGTCGTCACATTAGGTTTTGGCATTATTGGTTTTGTTGATGATTACATTAAGTTAGTGCGACAAGATCCAAAAGGTTTATTAAGCCGATATAAATATTTTTGGCAGTCTGTTGTCGGTGCTGGTGCGGCAGTATTTTTATTTATGACGGTTAGCATGCCGTCAGAAACGCAGCTGATCATTCCATTTTTTAAGAATGTAGTCATACCTATGGGAGCTTGGTATATGTTGCTCACCTATCTAGTCATTGTGGGCACAAGCAATGCGGTAAATTTAACCGATGGCTTGGACGGTTTAGCGATTATGCCTACTGTTATGGTGGCCGCTGCTTTAGGTTTGTTTAGCTATCTTACGGGGCATGTAGAATTTGCTCGTTACCTATCGATTCCTTATATACCCGGTGCAGGTGAATTAACTATCTTTTGCGCTGCAATGGTAGGGGCTGGGCTAGGGTTTTTATGGTTCAATACTTATCCCGCGCAAGTATTTATGGGCGATATCGGTGCCCTAGCATTAGGCGCGGCTTTGGGTACTGTTGCCGTGTTAGTGAGACAAGAACTTGTTCTATTAATTATGGGCGGTGTTTTTGTGATGGAGACGTTGTCGGTGGTTGTCCAAGTAGGCTCATACAAGCTACGAGGTAAACGCGTATTTCTAATGGCCCCTATTCATCATCATTATGAGTTAAAAGGCTGGCCAGAACCTCGCATTATTGTGCGGTTTTGGATTATTACAGTGTTCTTAGTGCTAGTAGGTCTAGCGAGTTTGAAAATCAGATGATCCCAATGGTAGCTAATATCCCACAAAAATCGATCGTCATTGTTGGCTTAGGCCAAACAGGATTGTCGTGTGTGCGATTTTTAGCTGAAAAAGACTATGTGCTTGCGATTATGGATAGTCGTGAACAGCCACCTGCATTGTCTATCGTTCAACACGAACATCCAGAGATTTTGATAAAGACAGGTGGCTTTGACGCAAGCTGGTTGCAACAAGCTGACATGATTGTATTAAGCCCCGGAGTGGATCCACGTGATGCTGATATTGAAGCAGCAAAACAAAATGGTGTTGAAATTGTGGGTGATGTCGAGTTATTTGCACGTTACGCCAACGCACCTATCATTGCAATCACAGGTTCAAACGGTAAAAGCACAGTAACAACACTGCTTGGTGAAATGGCACAACAAGCAGGAAAAAATATTAAAGTGGGTGGTAATTTAGGTACACCAACATTAGATTTAATTACAGAGCCAGCCCCTGCTTTTTATATAATAGAACTATCTAGCTTTCAACTAGAGACGGTAAGTACATTGAATGCCTTTGCTTCGGTTGTGCTCAATGTGAGCCCCGATCATATGGATCGCTATGACAGCGAACAAGATTACCAATATGCTAAAGCTAAGATTTTTAATGGCGATGGCGTGATGGTGCTTAATACTGATGATGCATTTGTAAGCCAATTATCACAACAAAATCGTAATCAAATTACATTTGGTATAAATGCTGATTTTAATGTTGTTAGCCATGATGGCAAACAATGGTTAGCAGAAAAAGGCCTACCATTAATAGAAATCGATAGTTTAAAAATCATCGGCAAGCATAATGTTGCCAATGCATTAGCTGCTTTAGCCTTGGGCAGTGCAATGGCATTGCCAATGTCAGCCATGTTAACAGCACTTCAACAGTATTCGGGCTTACCACACCGATGTCACTTAGTTGGCGAGAACGATGGGGTGCGTTGGTTTAATGATTCAAAAGCAACCAATATTGGAGCTTGCGTAGCAGCAATAGAAGGTCTTGCGGATACTGGCAATATTATTTTGATAGCTGGCGGTGAGGGAAAAGAGCAGGATTTCTCAGAGTTGACTGCAATATTGCAACAATCTGTACGAGCAGCCATTTTATTAGGACATGATGCAAAATTGATAGAGGCATCATTGCCAAAAGAGCTAGAAGCGTATCGAGTTGAGTCATTGCAAGAAGCTGTACTGAAAGCGAAAGAGATAGCTCAAGCAGGTGACAATGTATTGCTTTCGCCAGCGTGTGCCAGTTTTGATATGTTCAGTGGCTATGCACAACGCGGTGATGTGTTTGAAAGCCTAGTAAGGGAGCATTGTCTATGATGTCACCCATTATAATAGATCGAAAATTACTGTTTGTGGTGACCAGTTTATTGGCATTAGGCCTTGTGATGGTCGGGTCAGCTTCAATAAGTACCGCTGCGAGCAAACTGGGTCAACCTTTTTATTACTTCAATCGACAATGTATTTTTGCCGTAATTGGAATTGGCTTTGCGTGGACTGCAGCTTCAGTTCGATTGTCATTTTGGCAAAAAAATGCACCTTATTTATTGATGATGGGTATTGCCTTGTTGATTTTAGTATTAACGCCAATCGGCCGCGAAGTAAACGGCAGTAAACGTTGGTTGCCAGTAGGACCGATAAATGTGCAAGTAGCGGAATTGATTAAATTATTTTCTATTATTTATATTGCTGATTATTTGCAGCGACATCATGGTCAATTACGTGGATCATTTTTCAAAGTAACGGGCCCACTATTTTTGTTAGGTGTAGCAGCGGTATTACTTTTACTACAACCTGATATGGGATCGGTGGTAGTCATTTTATCTGTTGTACTAGCAATGATGTTTTTAGGTGGTGCACGTTTAGATGTATTTATCGCTTTAATGGCCATACTAGCAGGATTATTTACATTACTTGTCTGGTTAGCCCCATATCGATTACAACGGTTACAAACATTTATGGATCCATGGGCAGACCCATTTGGCAGTGGCTTTCAGCTAACGCAGGCATTAATTGCCTTTGGCCGAGGTGATTGGTTGGGTGTTGGCTTGGGAAGCAGTATGCAGAAATTATTCTATTTGCCCGAAGCACATACTGACTTTTTATATTCTATTGTTGCTGAAGAGTTAGGACTTATGGGGGCAATGAGCGTGTTGGTGTTATTTGCAGTGTTTATATGGCGAGCATTTGTTATTGGGCGCGCAGCAGAATTAGCCGGTCAGGTATTTGCGTCACAAATAGCTTATGGCATAGGGCTTTGGTTAGGTCTGCAAGCCTGCGTAAATATGGGCGTAAATATGGGTGCATTGCCAACTAAGGGATTAACCCTGCCATTAATGAGTTATGGCGGCAGCAGTTTAGTAATTGTATGCGTAGCGATTGCATTGTTATTCCGCGTTGATCTCGAAACACGTTATCCCGAAAAATCAGCAGTGAGGGTGAAACGATGACAACCCAAGCATTGATAATGGCAGGTGGTACAGGTGGACACGTGTTTCCAGCATTAGCTGTAGCGGCGGCTATGCAGAAACAAAATGTGAAGATCGCATGGATAGGTACGGAAAAAGGTATTGAGGCTAAATTGGTTCCTGAAGCGGGTCATCCCCTGCATTATATTCATGTACAAGGTTTGCGTGGTAATGGCTTGTTAGGATGGCTATTGGCGCCGTTTAAACTCGTTAAAGCTGTCTTTGAAGCGATGCAAATTATTCGACGTATTCAACCTGATGTGGTGCTAGGTTTGGGAGGCTTTGCATCTGGGCCGGGTGGGCTTGCAGCTTGGTTATTGAGGAAACCTTTAGTTATTCATGAGCAAAATGCAATTCCCGGTTTAACTAATCGCTTGTTATCAAAATTGGCTAAGCGTGTTTTAGAAGGTTTTGATAATAGTTTTGTAAATATTAATGATGCCCATTGGGTAGGAAACCCTGTTAGAGAAAGTATTGAAACGTTACCTAGCCCAGAACAAAGATTTGAGGGGCGAAGCACGCCAATACGTCTATTAATTTTAGGCGGCAGCTTAGGTGCAAAAGCATTAAATGAACTTGTACCACAAGCAATAGCACTTTCAAAACAAGATATTGAAGTTAGACATCAATGTGGTAATCGCCATTTGACAGCGTGTAAATCAGCTTATCAACAAGCAGATGTTAACGCTGAGATAACAGCCTTTATTGATAATATGACCGCAGCATATGCATGGGCAGATTTAGTCATTTGCCGTGCAGGAGCATTGACGATTGCTGAACTTTCAGCAGCTGGCGTGGGCTCATTGTTAGTGCCTTATCCTTATGCGGTAGATGATCATCAAACACGTAATGCCGCTGCATTAGTTGATGCGGGTGCGGCTTATTTGATGCCAGAGAATATATTAACAGCAGAAACATTGGCTGAGAAGATTAACCAATGCATGAGTGACCGAACGCAATTACTCAATATGGCGATTGCCGCGCGAACACAGGCAAAAATAGGAACAGCGGAAGAAATTTCATCTATTTGTTTGGAGTTAGCACATGGATAAATTGACATCAGCCATGCAAAGTCGCGTTAAGCATATCCACTTTATTGGTATTGGTGGTGTGGGCATGGGCGGTATCGCCGAAGTGTTATTGAACTTAGGCTATCAAATATCCGGCTCAGATTTAAAAGAAAATGCTTTGATCCAACATCTAAGAAAATTGGGTGCAACCGTGATGATTGGACATGATGCAAATCATCTGGCTGATACAGATGTGGTGGTGGTGACAACAGCCATTAATGCTGAAAACCCAGAACTACTAGCAGCCAGAGAGTTGCGTATTCCTGTAGTGCCACGAGCTGAAATGTTAGCGGAGCTGATGCGGTTTAGCTATGGTATTGCAGTAGCAGGAACGCATGGAAAAACCACTACAACTAGCTTGTTGGCAGCCTTATTAAGTGAAGGTGACTTAGATCCTACATTTGTTATTGGCGGTCGATTAAATAGTGCGGGCAGTAATGCTCGATTAGGCAGTGGTCAATATCTTGTTGCCGAAGCCGATGAGAGTGATGCATCATTTTTATACTTACAGCCCGTGATCGCCGTGGTGACCAATATTGATGAAGATCATATGGCCACTTATGAAGGCGACTTTAATAAATTAAAAGCCACATTTGTGGAGTTTTTACATCATTTACCTTTTTACGGCATGGCGGTAATGTGTATTGATGATCCAGTGATTAATGAGATCTTGGACGAGGTTACGCGTCCAGTTCTAACATATGGTAAAGATGATAATGCGGATTTCCAATTAATAGATTTGCAGCAAACAGAGGGTGTTAGCCACTTTAAGATATGTGATAAAGCTAATGATGAAAACTTTGAAATTACGCTTAATATGCCGGGCGAGCATAATGCACTAAATGCGACTGCAGCATTAGCTATAGCAAGAAATTTAGGTGTATCGATTGAAGCTTGCCAGCGCGCATTAAACAATTTTGCAGGCATTGGTCGTCGCTTTAACATTATGGGTGACATAGCGATTGATGCAGGAAAAGTATTATTAATTGACGATTATGGTCATCATCCTACCGAGCTTGAAGCCACTATTGCTGCGACTAGAGCAAGCTGGGCTGGTCGACGTTTAGTGCTCGTATTTCAGCCACATCGTTACAGTCGAACGCGAGATTTATTTGAGGACTTCGCACAGATATTGTCTACGGTTGACGTATTAGTGATGTTAGAAGTGTATCCAGCAGGTGAGACCTTAATTGCTGGAGCTGACAGCAAAAGCTTATGTCGAGCAATTCGTTTACGAGGTCAAGTTGAACCTGTTTTCGCTGAAAGTGAACAGGCACTCTATAAAATTTTGCCGGGTTTATTAAGTGACAATGATGTGTTGCTGACGTTAGGTGCGGGTGATATCGGTAGCATGGCGCGCCAACTAGAAGTGCAGTTGGGAGGGCAAAAATCATGATTGCATTATTCGAACAACTGCAAGGTGAATTACGGATTAACGAACCACTAGCTAAACATACTTCATGGCGTGTAGGTGGAATTGCGCAACAATTCTATCGTCCAGCAAACGCACAAGATTTGGCCGTATTCTTGTCACAACTTGCTGAGGGGGAGCCAGTACTTTGGTTAGGACTAGGTAGTAACTTATTAGTTCGTGATGGTGGTTTTGCAGGTACGGTCATTGCGACAGCCGGTGTATTGAACGCACTAGAAATAGAGGGGAATAAACTCAATGCTGAAGTGGGTGTGTATTGTGCAAAATTAGCTAAGCAAGCCGCTCGTGCAGGATTGAAAGGTGCCTCGTTTTTAGCAGGAATTCCCGGCACATTAGGCGGTGCATTAGCAATGAATGCCGGTGCACATGATGGTGAAACATGGCCACTGGTTTCATCAGTAACTACGGTAGATCGTCAAGGTGTATTACGCCAACGTGGGCCAGAAGATTTTACTGTGTCATACCGTCATGTAGATATTCCCGAAGGTGAATGGTTTGTTTCAGCTGAGTTGAGTTTAGAAGAGGGTAATGCTGAAGTTGAAGCCGCAGATATTAAAGCATTATTAAAACGACGTAATATTACACAGCCTACTAATCAACCTTGTGCAGGCTCTGTTTTTCGTAACCCAGAAAATGATTTCTCAGGGCGATTAATCGAAGAAATGGGCTTGAAAGGTTTGACGATTGGTGGTGCAAGCGTATCTGAAAAACATGCCAATTTTATTGTTAATGACGGCACAGCAACCGCCGCTGATATTGAAGCATTGATATTTCTATTACAGCAGAAAATTGAGCAACAATATGGTGTGAGATTACAACCTGAAGTACATATTGTGGGTGAAGCAGCATGATTTCTCGCACTGTATTGGCAGCAAAAGAGTTTGGCAAAGTAGCTGTTCTTATGGGCGGACAATCTGCCGAGCGTGAAATCTCGCTCACTAGCGGAACAGCGGTATTAGAAGCATTGTTATCGCAAGATATTGATGCATATAGAGTAGACACAGCGAATGATGTGAGTAGCCAACTACAAAATGGGCGGTTTGATAGAGCATTTATTGTTTTGCATGGTCGTGGTGGTGAAGACGGTGAAATTCAAGGCGTTTTATCTTCACTTGCTATTCCTTATACCGGCAGCGATATGACCGGCGCAGTGTTATCAATGAATAAAATGATTAGCAAACAAATTTGGCTGCAACAAAGTTTACCGACAGCACAGTTTGAACAAGTTACAGTAGATACCGACGCTGAAATATTGGCATCACGATTAGGTTTGCCACTCTTTATTAAGCCTGTTAATGAAGGCTCTAGTATCGGTATGAGCAAAGTGAATTCAGCTTCTGAACTATCACAAGCAATAGCACTAGCGACAGAATATGATGCAGAGGTGATAGCGGAACAATGGATTGATGGTGAAGAATATACCGTAGCGATATTAAAAGACACGGCTTTACCTACTATTCAACTTAAAACACCAAATGAGTTTTATGATTTTGAAGCAAAATACCAATCTGAAACGACTGAGTATTTATGCCCTTGCGGTTTGAGTGAAAAAGATGAATTGCATTGTCAACAAATTGCATTGGATGCTTTTAATGCTTTACGAATGAATGGTTGGGGACGCGTTGATTTTATGCGAGATAAATTAGGCCAATTTTACTTATTAGAAGCCAACAGTATTCCTGGAATGACCGATCATAGCTTAGTCCCCATGGCTGCGAAAGAAGCCGGTTTATCATTTACTGATTTAGTTTGGCAGATCTTGGAAACAAGTATGGAGGGCACACGTTGATGGCTAGAAAATCAAAACGAGGAGCAAGCCGTAAGCAAGCGCGTAAACCTATGCCGACGATTACTATTCCGTGGAGCAAATTGATGCAACACGCGGCAGGTATTTTGTCGGTGCTTGCTGTGATAGCTGTCGGTGGTTACATCTATCAAAACTCTGCGCTGCCTATATTACATGTCACCGTTGAAGGTGACTTTATTCATGTTGATAAAGCGTCATTGGTGAAAGCGGTTACGCCTTTTGCAACAGGTAGTTTTGTCAGTGTAGATGTGGCCAGTTTACGTGAAGCAGGTGAGAAACTGCCATGGGTTAAGCAAATTCAAGTTAGACGTGTTTGGCCAGACAGCTTGCACTTGATAGTTGAAGAGCAAGTGGCTGTAGCGCGGTGGAAAGACAAATGGTTGGTAAACAATAAAGGGCAAACTTTTTTGACGACAAAAACTGATATCCCAAGTGATTTAGCTGTACTTGAAGGCCCACAGAACAGTCATGAAATAGTCGTACAACGATACCAAGTCATGGCAAATGAATTGGCAAGACAGGGTTTAGTTATAAAGCATCTGGAAATGGACCAACGTCGTGCGTGGAAGATGACACTGAGCAATGGAATTAAAGTGGTACTAGGACGAGCTAATAGTGAAAAACGATTTACACGATTTATACGTGTTTATCAAAATGAATTACAAAAATATAAAGCACAAATTGCAGTGATGGATATGCGTTACACCAATGGCTTAGCGGTGATATGGAAGCAAGGACAAAAACCAAATTTTAGTGGAACAGTTTAATGACAAAAAAAACAGAAAGAGAATTAATCGTCGGCTTGGATATTGGAACCTCAAAGGTGGTTGCCATTGTTGCGGCACCGATTCCTGATGCAGGGCCAAATGAAAATTCACTAGAGATTATTGGTATCGGTTCGCACCCTGCAAGTGGTATGAAAAAAGGTGTGGTGGTGAATATTGAATCTACAGTGCAATCAATTCAACGTGCGGTAGAAGAAGCGGAGTTAATGGCAGGCTGTCAGATTCATTCTGTTTATGCCGGTATTGCAGGTAGCCATATACGGAGCTTGAATTCACATGGCACAGTCGCAATTCGTGATAAAGAAGTCGTTCAAAGTGATGTTGAGCGTGTGCTAGATGCAGCAAAAGCAGTTCATTTTCCAGGCGATCAACAACTTCTTCACGTGATGCCTCAGGAATATATTATTGATAACCAAGAAGGTATACGTGAGCCGATCGGCATGTCAGGTGTGCGTCTTGAAGCTAAAGTACATTTGATTACTGGAGCCGTAAGTGCAGCACAAAATATTACTAAGTGCATAGAGCGTTGTGGTTTGACGGTAGACGGCATTATTTTAGAGCAAATGGCTTCTAGCTATTCGGTGTTAGAGCAAGATGAAAAAGATCTGGGTGTATGCCTAGTTGATATTGGTGGTGGCACAACTGATATTGCAGTCTTCATTGATGGTGCTATTCGTCATACCGCCGTTATCCCAATTGCCGGTGATCAAGTGACCAATGATATTGCCGTGGCATTACGAACACCAACGCAATATGCCGATGAAATCAAAATTAAATATGCCTGTGCGTTAACGCAATTAGCACGCGAAGATGAAACTATTGAGGTGCCAAGCGTGGGCGATAGACCGTCACGCAAATTAGCACGACAAACATTGGCTGAAGTGGTTGAGCCGAGATATGAAGAACTATTAATGCTGATCCAAGCTGAATTACGACGGAGTGGCTTTGAGGAAATGTTAGCAGCAGGAGTAGTGTTAACGGGGGGGAGTTCCAAAATGGAAGGGGTTATTGAGTTAGCGGAAGAAGTCTTTCATCTTCCAGTTCGACTAGGTTTGCCAAAACATGTAGGCGGTTTAGTTGATGTGGTCAGAAATCCAATACATGCAACAGGTGTGGGTCTGCTGTTGTTTGGAAATGAAGAAGATGAAAGTGGGCAATCAGTAACAAAAACAGGTGGTGGGTTTAAGGTGATGATGGAGCGAATGAAGAGTTGGTTCCAGGGCAATTTTTAAAATTTATAAAACATTTAATAATTTAAAGTAAAAACTGAGGGAGAAAACAAAATGACATTTGAACTAATCGATACATATACACAAAACGCGGTAATTAAGGTAATTGGTGTAGGCGGTGGTGGTGGTAACGCCTTAGAACATATGGTTGCAAATGAAATTGAAGGCGTTGATTTTATTTGTGCTAACACTGATGCGCAAGCATTAAGAAAGAGCTCGGCGACTACGCAATTACAATTAGGTACTGATATTACAAAAGGTTTAGGCGCAGGTGCTAATCCTGATGTAGGTCGCCAAGCAGCTTTAGAAGATCGTGAACGTATTATGGAAGTCATTAGCGGTGCAGATATGATATTTATTGCTGCTGGAATGGGTGGTGGTACAGGTACTGGTGCAGCGCCTGTAGTAGCTCAAGTAGCTAAAGAAATGGGTATTTTAACGGTTGCTGTTGTAACAAAACCATTCCCATTTGAAGGTGTGAAACGTCTAAAAATAGCCAACGAAGGTATCGATGAGCTTGGGCAGCATGTTGATTCTTTAATTACTATTCCAAATGAAAAACTTATTGCAGTTTTAGGCAAAGAAATGAGCTTACTTAATGCATTTAAAGCCGCCAACGATGTGTTGTTGGGAGCCGTGCAGGGTATTGCAGAGTTGATTACCCGAGAAGGTATGATTAATGTCGATTTCGCTGATGTACGAACAGTAATGTCAGAAATGGGCATGGCAATGATGGGCACAGGTAAAGCAACAGGTGAAAATCGCGGTATCGAAGCAGCGCGTCACGCAGTATCTAGTCCACTATTAGAAGATGTTGATTTATCTGGTGCACGAGGCGTATTGGTTAATATTACTGCTGGTTTAGATATGACTATTCAAGAATTTGAAGATGTGGGTAATACCATTAAAGACTTCGCATCAGATGATGCCACGGTTGTAGTCGGTACTGTAATTGATCCTGAAATGACAGAAGAATTACGTGTAACAGTGGTAGCAACAGGCTTGGGTGCAGAAAAAATCGCAGCAGTTTCGCTTGTGCCTGATGTCGAAATACAAGAAATGATGAGTGCAAAAAAACAGGTTGATATCGATTACGATAAACCAACTGTTTTACGTAATGAGGAACAATCACAGCAAAAACATGTCGTAAATGGAGATGTGAATATGGATTATTTAGATATTCCAGCCTTTTTACGTAGGCAGGCAGATTAAAAACGAGAGTATTGCAGATAGTTGAAAAGACTGTAATTGTGATATTATATTGGTCATAAATATGAAACAAGGGGATGGTACGCCGTGATAAAGCAACGAACATTGAAAAATGTAATTCGTGCAACAGGTGTTGGGTTACACAGTGGAGACACTGTATATCTCACGTTGCGACCGGCTGCTCCAGATACAGGTATCGTTTTTAGACGGGTTGATCTTGATCCTCCAGTCGAAATAAAAGCCAAGGCAGAGAATGTGGGAGAGACCGCATTATCGACAACATTAATGGAAAATGGCCAAAAGATATCTACTGTTGAGCATTTACTTTCAGCTTTTGCAGGGCTAGGTATTGATAATGCTTATATCGATGTAAATGCTGCCGAAGTACCGATTATGGATGGTAGTGCAGGCCCTTTTGTCTTTCTAATACAATCAGCAGGTATTGAAGAGCAGGCTGTAGCCAAGAAATTCATCCGTATCAAGCAAGCTGTGAAAGTGGAAGATGGTGATAAATGGGGCATATTTGAACCCTTTGAAGGCTTTAAAGTAAGCTTCACTATCGATTTCTCACATCCTGCTTTCTCAGGCCGATCGCAGCATGTTGAAGTTGATTTTTCGTCTACATCATTTGTTAGAGAAGTCAGTCGAGCGCGTACATTTGGCTTTATGAAAGATATTGAAAAATTACGTGAAAACAACTTAGCGCTTGGTGCGAGCGTCGATAATGCAATCGCTTTGGATGATTATCGCGTTGTGAATGAAGATGGCTTGCGCTATGAAGACGAGTTCGTACGCCATAAAGTGTTAGATGCGATTGGTGATTTATATTTACTAGGCCATAGTTTGATTGGTTCGTTCAATGGTTATAAATCAGGTCATGAATTAAATAATAAATTGCTACGAAAATTGCTAGAGCAAGAAGATGCATGGGAATTAGTGAGCTTTGAAAATGAGAAAGATGCTCCTATTTCATTTAGCCGCCCCGCTGCTTCAATTGTAACTTAAGCCTTAAACCGATTAGCTAATTTCTTGAGAGAGGCACTTAATGCCTCATTATCAATGACTTGAGATGTTTGTTGAAGAGCCGTAGCAGCTGATTTGGGTAATAAAGTGGTCGACGTTTCAACTACTTTTTCACGGCTAGTCTCCGGTCGAACTTTAACTTCAATATTACTGATAGGCATTTCTAGGTGGGCAGAAAATGTTTTACACAACGTTGGCACCTGAAAGCGAATTAAACTCGCAAGTGATGCATTATCCGTGTGGATAATAAGTGTTTGATGTTTGATATTTGCTAAACGGCAATGAGTAGAAAATTGTGATGGTAGAGCTTGATGTAATGTGTGATCAAGCTTTTCGATAAGTTGGGCATGTTGAGCTAGTTTGGCCAATGTTTTATTGTGCCGACAAATAAAATTTATGTGTTCTGGCTGTTTAGGCATGATAATTACTAGATTGTTATTTTCTATAATTCGATTATACACAACCTTAAATAACTTTAGGACTAGTTTAAGGTTTTATGAAAAAAAGGTGCTATCCTTAATAGCGTTGAGTTGGTCAATTTAAAATGCATATTTCTAATATTTGGATATGTTTTAGAGGTGTTATTAAACATGCAAGTTATTATTATATCGCCGAATAAATCGGCGCATAAACATTGGACACTCACATCCCGCCACCTGATCGTCGCAAGTACTCTATTGTTAATCCTTTTTGCATGTGCGGTATTTTATTTTTCAAAATACACAATATTACAATCATCTTCAACAGTAATCCCTCACTATATATCATTGAATTCTGAGCCATCATCAACATATAGAAAAGATCAAAACGTAGAAATTGTAGAACAAAAAATACCCGAAATGTATGCAAAACGCCTAGGCACTCTACAGGCCGAGGCGATTAGATTAAAAGCAATAACGAAGCAATTGGCAAATATTACGGGCTTAGATTTATCCGATTATTCTATAGATTCTGAACCTGCCCAAGGCGGAATACGGCAAGATGAAGTAATACTAACAGACAGCGAATTTAACCTTAACTTAACATACTTATCTAATACATTTGACGAACAGCTACACCAATTAGAGGTGATGCAAACCTATGTTGTAACTGACGATGCAATTGCATCAACAATTCCAAGTAGAAGACCGATTAATACAGGTTGGTTATCATCGCATTATGGTAAACGTGTTGATCCATTTGATGGCAAAATGGCTTTTCATTCTGGTATTGATTTTGCTGGAAAAGAAGGTGATCCGATCTATGCGGTGGCTGATGGGATAGTGAGCTGGACAGGAAGCAAAAGTGGTTATGGCAAGATGGTCGAGATCGATCATGGTAACGGCTATGTTACGCGCTATGCGCACAGCGAAAAGTTACTTGTCAGCTTAGGCGATGTAGTTTCTAAAGATCAGGAAATTGCACTAATGGGCTCTACAGGCCGGTCTACTGGGCCTCATGTTCATTTTGAATTGCTGGTTTCTGGTCACAAGGTAAACCCAGCCAAGTTTACCAAAAACTAGCGCTAGCTTTGCTTTTTCAATGATCGATCTGAGATAGACTTAATCGATTAAGCATATATACCCGTGAGCTAATTAAAATATCGATTTATTCCGAAATCCCCCTTGAAATTAGTGGTTTTGACTCCATATAATAAAGAGTTTAGATCTTCTTCGTGCTACGCGTTATAATCACGCGATTTTATTAAGACACATAAGGACAATATTTTGTTGTCCCACAACAGGTAGTTAAGCAATGGTAAGCAAGTTTTTCCGCAAGATTTTTGGCAGCCGTAATGACCGAGCACTCAAGCAATTACGTAAAGTTGCCGATCAAGTGACTGGTTTTGAGACAGAAATAGAGCAATTAAGTGATCATGCTTTGCAAGCAAAAACGGTAGAATTCAAGCAAAGACTAGCCGATGGAAAAACGCTTCAAGATATTCTACCTGAAGCATTTGCTGTGGTGCGTGAAGCGGGTAAACGTGTATTGAATATGCGCCACTTTGATGTGCAGCTAATTGGTGGCATGGTGCTAAATGATGGCAAGATTGCTGAAATGCGTACCGGTGAAGGTAAAACACTGGTGGCTACGCTGGCTATTTACCTTAATGCGCTTGAAGGTGAAGGTGTTCATCTTGTAACCGTAAATGATTATCTTGCTCAACGAGATTCAGCCTGGATGAGCCAACTTTATGGTTTCTTGGGTCTGACAACCGGTGTTATCATCGCTGGAATGGATCAAGATGCAAGGCGTGAAGCCTATGCGGCAGATATTACCTATGGAACGAACAATGAGTTCGGTTTTGATTATCTGCGCGATAATATGGCATTTAGTATTGAAGAAAAAGTACAGCGAAAATTACATTTTGCCGTTATTGATGAAGTAGATTCAATCTTAATCGATGAAGCGCGTACACCGCTTATTATTTCAGGTCCTGCAGAAGATAGCTCTGAGCTGTATAAAAAAGTGAACACCTTAATCCCTTCTTTAACTAAACAAATTGGTGGCGAAACCGAAGAAGATGAAATTGAAGTAGCTGGCGACTACACTGTCGATGAAAAAGCCAAACAAGTGCATTTCACAGAAGCGGGCCATGAAAAAATTGAAGGAATGCTAGAAAAAGAAGGCATCTTAGATCCCGATGCAAGTTTATATGATGCTACAAATATAAGCTTAATGCATCATGTAACCGCAGCATTACGTGCACATGTACTATTTCAACGTGATGTTGACTATATTGTGCAAGATAACGAAGTGGTTATCGTTGACGAATTTACTGGTCGAACAATGCAAGGTCGTCGTTGGTCTGAAGGTTTACATCAAGCAGTAGAAGCGAAAGAAGGTGTAAATATTCAAAATGAGAATCAAACGCTAGCTTCAATCACCTTCCAAAATTATTTCAGATTGTATGAAAAATTATCCGGAATGACAGGTACTGCTGATACAGAGGCATTTGAGCTGCAATCTATTTACGGTTTAGAAGTGCTGGTTATTCCAACGCACCGTGAAATGCAACGTAAAGATGAAGCAGATCAGATTTATCTGACGACACCAGAAAAATACGAAGCAATTGTAGTGGATGTTAAAGATTGCATAGAACGCAAACAGCCCGTGTTAGTAGGAACGTCATCAATTGAAAGCTCTGAGTATTTGCATTATTTGTTAACCAAAGCCAAAGTTCAACATGAAGTATTGAATGCAAAACAGCATGAAAGAGAAGCCCATATTATCGCGCAAGCGGGTGCGCCCGGCTCGGTAACCATTGCGACTAATATGGCGGGTCGAGGTACCGATATCGTATTGGGCGGTAGCCTAGATGTTGAGTTAGAAACATTAGGCGAAGATGCGACTGATGCAGATAAAGAAAAAGTTAGACAAGCATGGCAAGCTCGGCATGATGCTGTTTTAGCCTCGGGTGGCTTGCATATAATCGGTTCTGAGCGTCATGAATCACGCCGTATTGATAACCAGCTCCGTGGTCGTTCAGGCCGTCAAGGCGATGCAGGTTCTAGCCGCTTCTATTTATCGCTTGAAGATAATCTAATGCGCATTTTTGCATCAGAACGCATGGCAGGTTTGATGCAAAAACTAGGTATGGAAGAAGGGGAAGCGATTGAGCATCCCTGGGTTTCACGTGCTATTGAAAATGCTCAAAAGAAAGTAGAAGGGCATAACTTTGATATTCGTAAGCAGTTGCTGGAATTTGATGATGTTGCCAATGATCAACGTAAAGTAATTTATGATCAACGTAATGAGTTAATGGCGGCAGAAGAAGTAGGTGATGCAGTTATTTCAATGCGTGAATCTGTAATTGGTGATGCTGTTAGTGAGTATATTCCAGCAGGTAGCATTGATGAGCAATGGGATGTTCCCGGATTAGAGAATTCATTACGTAGTGATTTTGCCTTAGATTTACCGATTGCAGATTGGTTAGAAGCTGAAGATGACTTGCATGAAGAAACATTGCATCAACGAATTATTGAAGCTGCGGAAGCAGCTTGCCAAGAAAAAGAACAAATTGTGGGCAGTGAAGTAATGCGGCATTATGAAAAAGCGATTATGTTGCAAACATTAGATAATGCATGGAAAGAGCATTTAGCCCAAATGGACTATTTACGCCAAGGTATTAACTTGCGGGGCTATGCACAAAAAGATCCTAAGCAAGAATTTAAACGCGAATCTTTCGAAATGTTTACTAGCTTGCTAGAAACCATCAAGCATGATGTTATTTCAATACTTTCACGCGTACAAGTGCGCTCAGAAGAAGATGTTGAAGCGGTTGAAGAACAGCGTCGTCAGGCAGCGGAAGTTGAATATAAGCATGACCAAGCTGAGGGTATGGCGGGTGAGGATGGCGCGGAAGCTGATGAACACCCTTCACATCAAAAACCCGTTACGCGCGAGGGTAAAAAAGTCGGCCGCAATGATCCTTGTCCCTGTGGTAGTGGTAAGAAATTTAAACAATGCCATGGTGCTATTAGTTAGGGAGCCTCTGAACAAGTCATGAACTCATACATTACGCACAGAATACCCAACTTCCGCGTTAAAAAGCTTCGCAATAGCTCGCTATTACGCGCACTTTTTTCCTTGAATTTGAATATTCTGCAGGCAATCTATTTCGTCCAGACTTGTTCAGAGGCTCCCTAATGCCTGTCAATTTGCCAATGCCCAAACATGCAGATTTATTAGCAGTTTCAGGCATTAAACTTGGCATAGCCAGTGCGGGAATAAAAAAAGAAAACCATCCTGATCTGGTGCTCATGGCATTAGCTGAAGGTACGATAACTTCAGCAGTGTATACCCAGAATACTTTCTGTGCAGCGCCAGTTACTATAGCAAAACAACATCAAAAAGAAGCCAAGCCGCGTTATTTATTGATTAACTCGGGTAACGCTAATGCGGGTACGGGGAAAGCCGGTCTAGAGGCATCAAAATCTTGTTGCAAAGCTGTGGCAGAGATTGCTAATGTAGATGCTAATGTGGTTTTGCCGTTTTCAACAGGTGTTATAGGCCAGCAGTTACCTGTAGATAAAATAAAACATGCTGTTCCTGATGCGTTTCAGAATTTAACAGCAGATAATTGGTTTAATGCAGCACATACCATTATGACAACGGATACAGTAGCTAAAGCTGTTTCAAAGCAAGTTGAAATTGATGGGCATACGATTACAGTTACCGGTATGGCAAAAGGCTCGGGTATGATTCGCCCTGATATGGCTACCATGTTAGCGTATATCGCAACCGATGCAGCGGTTGAACAAACTGTACTTGATAAAATATTGGCTCGAGCCGTAGCACAATCCTTTAATAGAATTACCGTTGATGGCGATACATCGACGAATGATTCATGCATATTGATGGCGACAGGCAAAGCACAAAATTCAATGATGGTCGAGTTTGAATCTAACGCGGCACAAGCGCTTTATCAAGTGGTTGCAGAAATTATGCAACAATTGGCACACGCTATTATTCGTGATGGAGAAGGTGCAACTAAATTTGTAGAAATTAAGGTCAAGCAAGGCAGAGATGCGGAAGAATGTCGCCAAGTTGCTTATACAATTGCGCATTCACCCTTAGTTAAAACAGCCTTATTCGCTTCTGATCCAAATTGGGGCCGCATTTTAGCGGCTGTTGGTCGAGCAGGTATCGACGCACTTGATTTAACTAAAACAGCTATTTATTTAGATGATGTTTGTATTGTTGAGCAAGGTGAACCTGCCCAATCCTATAGTGAAGAAAAAGGTCAAAAGGTGATGGATAGAGAAGAGATTACGATTACTGTTGAATTAGGTCGTGGTCAAGCAGAAGACGTGGTTTGGACCTGTGATTTTTCGTATGACTATGTGAAAATCAATGCCGAGTATAGAACGTAACACTCAGCGCATTTGTCTTTTGGTTCAGCACGAAGTTATTCTTGTACTCAAATCATTACATATTTCAATATGCTCATATTCTCTGTGCAAAAATACTTTGTTCTGAAGCAAAATATAAACACGCTGAAAATCACGCTTGATTTAGGATAGATAAAATAAATGACAACACATAAAATATTTACGCTAAGTGAATTTCTTCATGAAAGCGGTGCAAAATATCGCATTTTCGATATGGGGCGCCGTGTTACCAAATTAACACCTGATGAGTTTGTTGGTTTTGAATGGGCTAAAAAACCTTACCCTTATCCCTTTAAGCAGTCAGCTTTATTTGGGGTTATTTTTTGGGATCCTAAAAAGGCAGATCAGCATTATGTTTGGTTCTTAAATTTCCCATTAGATGAACAAGGTTTATTAAAGCAAGCGGCGCGAGATGCTTTCTTAAAAATGCTGTTAGAGCGTGTAGGCGAATGCATGTTGGCGGCAGAGAATGGTCAACAAATTCAAAGTGCACTTAAAGATAGTCCCTATACTTTCTCACCGCGAGAAGAAAAAATGGCAGCGTTTAATGCCGTGGCAACAAAAAGTTTAGGCCTACCCCCGTCATCTCATTATAATGATGCATTAGCCTATTTTACCGGTGACAAACCGCTTAACCAATGGCAAACACTCGCCATGCAAGGTGTAGCAGATGTTGCTATGCGACTTGATGAGCATGAAGAAACATTGAGTTTAATAGAGACTATTCCTAAACTTTCAGATAAGGTGTTTACAGTATTAAGTAGCTATCTAGAAAATGCACCGTTGCCAACGGGAATTGCTGAAGAACTAGTTCAGCGTGTTGAAAAAGAGTTGTTGGAAAAATCACCTGATATGGCCCGTATTTGTGCCTGCTTAAGAGCTGCATCAAACAGCCCTGCCGTAGGCTTGGTCGATCATATGGTCATACATATACTCAAGCATGACTGTAGCAATCATATTGAAGTATTAGCAACGATAGTTGGACGAATATGGCGTGTTCTGGCTGATGAAACCATATGTCAGTTATTTGTTGAGCGTTTAGCTACAAATGATGCTGGACAAGCAGCATTTAGTCAATTATTAGCTGATGCGATGTTTATGCCCGGCCTGCGAGAGCATATTATGCAGGCATTACGATCACATACACGCTCTAAAGAACTAAGTCATGCCGTTGGTGAAATGTTCGGTGGAGCTTTGAGCGGTTAGTTTTTCTTTATATTCATAATATTGCTTATTCCGTTTTCAGCTTACTTAACCTGAGAACGGGATAAGGATAGTCAGAAATTCTATAATTTACAATAGCTTTTTAAGAAATAATTTTAAAACTAATAAAAAAGCATAAGCATTTTGTACCAGTGCATTTATTTTAGTGGATATCAAGGCGGATTTACGTAGCAATAGCGGGCTATTGGAAGTAAATCCAACGAAGAGAGCCGCTAAAATAGATGTGCTGGATGACTTTGCTAATTCCGTTCTCAGGTTACTTAAGAAGACAAACTTTATTTGAATATGCCCTGCAGTTTTGTGCATTATCTGCTTTGATTGGTTTGGCATGTATAACATCTGAGAAAGTAGTCATGGCAAACCCGTTACCATTCTTCTTTCCGTTTCCTCCAAACCGGTAAGTAATTTTCTTTCTAGTGGTGGATTCAGTTTTATTGCCAGTATTTTTTCCTATTACTACCTGTTCTGATGATGTCACCACTTTTATTTGAGTTGCATCTTTTGATTTTATCTTGCTTATTCTGGTTAAGTTATCTGAAGGGGGAAGTACTCGTTCTGTCTTTAGTGGAATGGGATCAGGAGCCTTATACTCCACATATAAACGGAAATAATTTTCTGTTAAATCGCCAGGTGTTGTGGGACCCACTCTAAGTAGTTTGGGAATCATAGAGCTGCTAGATGTACTGGCAATATCTGGTACATTAGCCCAATGATTATTGGTGAAATCAAGACCGATAGTGTCAGATATTCGATTATTCTTGCCCATAAAATAATTATGTTTAATCTGGGTATTTATATTGACCATTTTTTCTTTAACACCACCAGAATCAAAACCTCCATCAATGATAATATTTCCAGCGATTAAAACATTTTTCAATCCTGGATTAATAACGGCTTCTTCAGACCAGGTATAGGCATCAAAGTCTGCATTATAAATCTTGTTGTTAATGATTCTATTATTTGATGCCCGAGGTGCATCTGGCGCTTCATCCGCTAAAAGTATGCCTAAATGATTGTCTTGAATAGGAATTTCTGGCGCTGAAGAAACATAAACTAAATTGCGCTGAACCAAGCTATTAGTCGCATCAGAAAGATATAAATTGACCGTCCAATTGTCGTAGGCAATATTATCTTCCATCGTGCAATGATCGGCGTTATAGCAGGTGATGCCTTCGCCCCAATTGTTATAAGCAGTATTGCGGCGGAAAATGGTGTATGAGTTAATATTTTTCTTTAATGCCGTCGGATTGTTATTATCACGGGCGGCACTGAGTCCTGCTGCCCATCCAGAAGTGATTTTTCCATCAACGTTAGAAGAATTATGAAGTGCTGCCTGCCAAAAGGTTGAATCTTCAACAATATTATAATCGCCATGGACTAATATTCCATGTTCCCAGGTGTGATGAATATTCATTCGACTGATTGTATTGTGTTGCCCAATTACGTCCATTCCGTATCCACCTGGGTATTGACCGTTGATATTGCTGTTTTTTAACTCAAATCCAGAGATCGTATTATAATCACCAGCAAGCTCAATCAATGCTCCCCACTCTCTATCAGGAAGTTGGGCTCCGCCGTTAATAATGGGCTTGTCATTATGATATGCAGTTAAAGTGAGATTATTTTGGCCAATATAAAGTGTTTCTACATAGGTTCCAGTCATAACATAAATAATATCACCACTTTTCCAAGCCCTATCAACCGCACTTGTTATTGTTTTAAGTGGTTTGGTTGGTGACAAGCCATTATTAGCATTGTCACCCAACGGCGAAACATAGTAAGTTTCAGCTTTGCAAGTTCCAAAAGACACTAAATAAAAAAGAGCTAACATGAGAAATAATGTGGGGGTTTTTGTCGTAATCAGATTATTTTTCATAAATTTCTCCTTGAAATACTATATTTAATAACTGAGTTATAAAACCGAGAATATCCAGAATCACAATAATGTTCAATCTATTGCTTATAAAAATGTCTATCAGTTCTCAAATAATACACTATACTGACGATCGCGATTGATAGTTTGCTTAGCGTTTAATGCAAATTTTTTACTAAAATTGAGGTTGTATCTTTAACCATTCTTGTTCCATCACAATATCATGTGTGTTTTCAACCCGATCAAGGAACACAACACCATTGAGGTGGTCAATTTCATGTTGAAATACACGTGCAATAAAACCAGAATAATCAGTTTCAACGACATCACCGAAACGTGATGTAAATTTTACGGTAACGGATGAATAGCGTGGTACTAACGATCTAATACCGGGTATGCTTAAGCAACCCTCCCAGTCTTTTACCATCTCATCTGAATGGTTAATAATTTCAGGATTAATAATGACAATAGGTTCCATCTCAGGCGCATTTGGGTAACGCACAGTAGGCTTAGATGACATAATAAAAAAGCGCTCTGAGATATTAACCTGTGGTGCGGCAATGCCTGCACCTTTACGTTCAATAACAAACGCCAACAAGTTATCAAATAGAGTTTGATAAGATTGAGTGATACTGCCTACAGGTTTTGCTATTTTACGTAATGTTGGATGACCCAATTGTAATATATCGAAGTTTTGTTTTATCATTTTATAAAGGTCTGTCAATTCTATACCAGCCTGCGATGCTATACCGATCACGGTTGGCAGTTAGCACTTCATGGGGAAATTTTTCACTAAGAAAAATCACCATTGTGCCGAAAGTGGGTGCAATACGTCGAATGATATTATCACTATTTTGTTGGTAAAGAATGAGCTCACCACCATCTTCTGCTGACCAATTTTTATTTAGATAATATACCGTACTGACAACTCGGTTTGAACGACCTTTAAAGGCATCAATATGGCGCTGATAGTAGTTACCAGGTTTGTAGAGAGAATAATGTGCTTCATAATCAAATAAGCTAAGAAAAAGTTGTTCATTGAACTGTTTCCGCAATTTATCCATAGCCAATAAATAAGCCTGTTCACAATCTGACTCTTCGGTTAACCAGTGTGTTAAATCACTACGGATTTGTTGATTTACTTGCAAGTTATTATTTCGACCAATTCCAGCTTGGCCGAATTGATCGGTAGGAAGGGTAGAAACATGCTGATAAAGATGTTCTGTGAGTGCGTTGGGCAAAAAGTCAGGTAGAATAATGTAGCCTTTATCGGCCAATTCATTTGAAATTACTATATCCGTATTCAATGTGTTTTCTGTCAAAGCAGAACCCCAAGAGCCATTAACATTGGCGTTAATAAATTTACAATCACGTTAAGCTTCATTGCAATTAATAATTTATTAATATTACCCACATTTTTTATGGT
>Ga0256840_1000304_pt1 | contig 49993 bp, 47 predicted proteins | sample 355202metaG_FD_185969 | JGI IMG/M metagenome (GOLD analysis project Ga0256840, IMG submission 185969) | Hydrothermal vent microbial communities from Mid Atlantic Ridge, Atlantic Ocean - 355-202 | ecosystem: Environmental > Aquatic > Marine > Hydrothermal vents | place: Atlantic Ocean: Mid...
TACCGTGTTACTATGAGCCATGGCCTGAATCTCCTTTTGTTATAGGCTGTTAGGGGTAACAACACTATACACAAAAGTAGCCCTTCAGGCCGTATCTATTTCCTTAACCGGACAGCAGTGAATAAGAGTAGAATGAAAAAAAGTATCTATCTTATAGGAGGGCGTGCCGTTGGTAAGTCCAGTATTGGTAAGGAGCTCGCGCAGCATCTCGGTTATGATTTTTTAGATTCTGACAGGATGATAACGGAACGGCACGGTTCTTCAGTGGCAGAGATAGTTCAGCGTGAGGGATGGAATGCCTTTCGTGAGTACGAGAAACAGGTGTTGCTTGATCTTGTTGGAAAAGAGTCTTGTGTTGTGGCTACGGGAGGCGGCGCGATTTTACATCGGGAGCTGTGGCCGCAGATCAGAAAGCATGCCATTGTGGTCTGGCTGCAAGCGGATCTGGAAACACTTGCAAAGCGGATCATGGGTGACGGTAATTCTACAGCGCAGCGTCCCAGTCTCACTGGAAAAGATGTTTGTCAGGAGATGGAAGAGGTTTTACGGGAACGAAATCCCCTATACAAAGAGACAGCAGATTGTATAATTGATAGTGGTGCAATGATGGTTTATGATGCTGTGCGGGAAATTGATCAGTTTTGCAGACAGTTTGAGAAAAAAAATAAAGAGGAATAAGAGTAATGGCAGGAAATACGTTTGGTAAAGCCTTTCGGGTGACCACCTGGGGCGAATCGCACGGGACAGGTGTTGGAGCAGTAATTGATGGCTGTCCTCCTGGAATCGTGTTGGACCCTGCGGTGTTGCAGGCTGAAATGGACAGGCGCAAACCCGGTCAGGGAGGAGCGTCGAGTCCTCGAAAAGAGCCTGATAAACTCGAAATCCTGTCTGGAATTTTTACTCCTGAAGGTGAGGATCTGCCCCGTACCACGGGCACGCCAATTTCCCTTGCTGTCTATAATAAGGATGCCCATTCAAAGTCGTACGACAATCTTCGTGATATCTTTCGGCCGGGTCATGGTGATATCAGCTACTTGGCCAAATATGGTATTCGGGATCATCGTGGTGGCGGACGGGCGTCGGCTCGTGAGACCGCCGCCCGCGTCGCTGCAGGTGCTGTGGCCAACCAAGTGCTTGAGCAGACCGGAATCAGTGTACTTGCTTATACTGTAGCTCTTGGTGGGGTGAAGATCACCGAAAGAAATTTTGAAGAAATTACCGGTAACCGATTTTTCTGTCCTGATGCGGCGGCTGCAGCAAAGATGGAAGAGCGGGTAATTGAAGTGCGCAAGCAGGGCGACACCGTAGGGGGCATAGTTGAGATTGTTGCAGATTGCCCGGCGGGGCTTGGAGAGCCTGTTTTTGATAAACTTGAAGCTGAGCTTGCCCATGGGCTGATGTCCATCGGTGCGGTGAAAGGGGTGGAGATTGGAGCCGGATTCAAGGTTGCGGACATGCTAGGCTCAGAAAACAACGATGCCATAACCCCTGAGGGGTTTACAGGAAATAATGCCGGAGGAATCCTGGCTGGTATTTCCAATGGCAATGAAATTGTTGTCCGGGTGGCTGTCAAGCCCATTCCATCTATTTCAAAAAAGCAGCAGAGTGTGAATCTTAAAAATGATGCGGTGACGATCCAGGTGGGTGGAAGGCATGATATTTCAGCAATTCCTCGTATAATTCCCGTTTGTGAGGCAATGGTGCGCCTCACCTTGGTAGACCATCTACTGCGGCATATGGCCATCGCATTTCCACAGGATTGAACGACCGGGACCGTGGGTGAGATAATTTCAGGGAGCCGTGTGGATTTTTCATATCTGGTTTGTGTTCCTTCTGTTGCGACAAATTATATGTTGGATAGTGAAATGCATAAAACTGTTACGGGGTTAGGGAGAAGCTTTAAGGAGTTGGAGAATGGCTAACAAACAGGTGCCCATCCGTGAAATATGGATGCTCAGCCGAGAATATGGTGACCTGGCAGGTGCGGGCGGGGTCAAGGATGTTGTTTCACAGCTTTCTGTTACCTTGGCCCGCTGGTCTGGACGTTCTGTCCATGTGGTACTGCCCCGTTACGGTTTTATGGAGCCTGAAAAACTCGGCTTTACCCTCTTGGCAGACCCTGCTTTTCCTGAAAAGGAACTGCTCTTTGAGGTTGACCTTAACTACCCGGATGAAGAGCGGCGTGAAGAGGTAAGGATATGGTGGGCACGGATTAACCGTGTAACTCTTTACCTGGTAGATGCGGAACGTTTTCGTGAAAAGCAGAATGTTTATACCTACACCGCAGACGAAGAGGAAAATTTCTCCTGGCAGAAAATGGGTGAGGGTCATATCGACTATTTTGCCATGAATATTCTGCTGCAGAAGGCTGCCGTTGATCTGATGGTTCTTCTTGGGACTCGCCCCGATGTGATTCACTGTCATGACGGGCACACTGCTGTGCTGCCTGCAATTATTTCCGAATATCCAGGTTTAAGGCATTATTTTCGTAACACCGGCTGTGTGATAACTGTTCACAACGCGGGACAGGGATACCATCAGGAGGTTGCCGATATTCCCTTCGCCCAGGCCAGTACCGGGTTGCCCTTATCCCTGATTCGCAGCTCCCTGCTTGAAGACTGCTTCGATCCTTTTCTGGCTGGCGCCCCCTACGCGATACTGAATACGGTGAGTGAAAATTATGCAAGAGAACTTCGGGAAACCATAGATGATCACCTCACAGGATGGCTTGGCCATACCCTGCTTGAGAGGGGGGTCGTTCTTGAGGGGGTTACTAATGGAATAGATCCGGAGGCATTTTCTGCAAAAGATCCGGAGCGCAGCCAGATCGCGGCCGAGTTTGATCCTCTGGGTGATTTGGCCCTCGATGGAAAGCTCGCCTGTAAAACTGCGTTGCTTCAGCAGCTGCTGGATGAAAAGGGCTTTCCTGGGATTCGGCAGTCCGGTATTCTTATGGTAGATCCCGGGATCCCTCTTATTACATTTATCGGGCGGCTCAGTGCTCAGAAAGGGGTCGGGGTGCTCACAGGTGCCATTAAAGAGCTACTGGCAGGAGAAGAGGACTTCCAGTTTCTGCTTCTTGGTACGGGGAGTCGGTATGATGAGGCGGGACTTGTACGCCTTGCCGAAAAGAAAGAGAACCGGGGCCGTGTCTGTATTCTGCGTGGTTTTGATACAATTCTTGCCAATAAGGTTTTTGCCGCAGGGGATTTCTTCCTTATTCCTTCCCAGTATGAGCCATGTGGCCTCACCGATTTTATGGCTCAGCTTTTTGGTAATCTTCCCATCGTTCATGCAGTGGGCGGACTGGTGAAGGTGGTCGATGGCAAAACCGGTTTTACTTATGGGTTGCAGAGTGTTGCCACTTTAAAAAGGGCCATAGAGCGGGCTCTTGAATTGTATAAAAATGACCCTGCAAACATCAGGAAGATGCAACGGCAAGCAGTGGAACTGATCCATGAATGCTATACCTGGGCCACTGTGAGTCGGAAATATCTGGATCTCTATAAGAGGGCAAAGCGAAACAGAGTACATGCACCTTGAACGGTAAAGAATATTCTCCTGTTCAAGGGGCGCAGCTTTTGATTTAATGAGTGGAGACTGACCAAAAAATGAAGTGATACGCTTTTAATTTTATCTGGAGGTACAACATGACAATCAAAATCGGTATTAACGGCTTTGGTCGTATTGGCAGAAGTATGTTTCGGGCACTCACAAAAGATCCGGATTTTGCTGATATAGAAGTTGTGGCGATCAATGATCTCACTGATAATGCAACTCTGGCCCATCTCCTTAAATACGATTCGGTAATGGGAGTGTATGAACCTGAGGTTGGAAGCGATGAACATGGGATAAGTATTGATGGACACCATATACAGGTGACAGATCATCGTGATCCTGCAGATATTCCTTGGGGGGATGCCGGTGTTGGGTATGTCGCTGAGTGTACCGGGTTATTCCGTGACAGCGATTCTGCTCAGAAACATATCAGTGCCGGCGCCGCAAAGGTGGTGATTTCCGCTCCTGCAAAAGGAGAGGTGAAAACGTTTGTAATGGGAGTAAATGAGGATGAGTATGACCCTACCATCCATCATGTGGTTTCCAATGCCTCCTGTACCACTAACTGTCTGGCGCCGTTTGCAAAGGTAATTCTGGATAATTTTGGCATTAAACATGGGCTTATGACAACGGTACATGCCTATACCGGAGATCAGCGACTTCTTGATTTTCCCCATTCGGACTTGCGGCGGGCACGGGCAGCAGCACTGTCTATGATCCCCACTTCTACTGGTGCTGCCGCCGCTGTGGCATTGGTTATTCCGGAGTTAAAGGGTAAGTTTGATGGTCTGGCAGTACGGGTTCCTACTCCTAATGTTTCTCTGGTTGATGCTGTGATGGAGGTGGAGCAGTCCACAACTGTACCTGAGGTAAATCAGGCCCTGAAGGAGGCGGCAAATCGCTATCTTGGGTATTCCGATCTGCCCCTAGTCTCCATCGATTATCAGGGAAATCCCCATTCTTCCATTGTTGACGGACAGTCCACCAAGGTCATCGGAACCACAGTGAAGGTGATGAGTTGGTACGACAACGAGTGGGGGTACTCTAATAGAATGTTAGATCTTATTCTTCATATGGATGCCAATAAGGCCCTGTAGGTTGGTAATAGGAATTATAAGTATGTAATATGTGGTTGATTTTTATTGTGAAAAGATGTAGTACCTCCTGTTTAGAAGCCCATTCCTGACGGTCTGGGTGGTATACTAATATTTTTATTCATCAGGAGGATGAAGTATGAAAAAGACGATTATCGCCACAGCTTTTACTGGATTATTGTTTGCCGGAACCGCATTTGCGTCAGGGCATGGTGCGCACTGGGGATACACAGGACATGATGGACCCGAGTTCTGGGGGGATCTGTCCAATGAGTTTGCAGTGTGCAAGAGTGGCAAAAACCAGGCTCCCATTGACATTGATGGAATGACCGAGGCTGAACTCAGTCCCATTGTGTTTCACTATGCCAGCACCCAGATGGATATCGTGAACAATGGCCACACCATTCAGGTGAATTATGCTCCGGGTTCCACTATCACAGTGGATAATCATACCTTTAACCTGCTCCAGTTTCATTTTCACACCCCAAGTGAGAACACTGTGAAAGGGCAGTTTTTTGCCATGGAGGCGCATCTGGTTCATGCCGATAAGGATGGGAACCTTGCTGTGGTAAGTGTCTTGTTTGAAGAAGGTGCGTCCAATCCACTAATAGATACTGTCTGGGCCTCCATGCCTGAAAAGACAGGAGAAAGCAAAATGGTTTCTGAGGTGAGTCTCAATGTGGCAGATATGCTTCCATCAAATAAGGCTTATTACAGATTCAATGCCTCATTGACAACACCACCCTGTACTGAAGGGGTGCGCTGGATGGTTATGAAGGTTCCGGTGAATGTTTCTAAAGCCCAGGCGAAGAAGTTTAACGATGTGATGGGTGGTGATAATAACCGTCCTGTTCAGCCGGTAAATGCACGGCCGATTCTGAAGTAATCTTTTTTGCATCGCTCTGAATCCGTGATGGATTCAGGCCGGGGTTCTGCAGCGTTGTACCCTGTTTGACAGTGTGTCTGTGTGGCAGGATAGGAGGTCGCCTTTTGGGAAACGCCTTGGGGAATATTTTCGCCAGGGCGTTTTTTCTTGTCCGGTGAGAAGATCCTTGAACTTGCAGGATAAATGTTTGATACTTGAATTCAGTTGTTGTTTGTTTCAGTCCGGTAATCCTGTTCCGTAGCGCATCGGCGTAAGGTGCGTGTCGGCCATCAGCCAGAGCATTAAAAGATGATAGAGAAAAAAGAGAAAATAGAATCGGATGCCCTCGTAGCAAATCTACTGGAGACAGCAGAAGAGGTGGTTATCGAGAGTAGATTACAGCCTCTTCTTGATGTGGTCAGCCGTTACAAAGGGCTTTATATGACCCTTGAAAATCTTCTCTATGAAATATGTCATCCTTACCGCAACTGGAACATCCTGGTTCCTCAATTACGGAGTTTTGTTCTTAAAAACAGTAATTATTATGTTCGTCACAAAAAGGGGCCAGAGGCCTTTACCCTGTTTGCAGGGCTCTTTGTGGAGGCCATGAAAGACAGCGAGAAGAATTCCAAGCTTCTCTCGCAGATTATCGAATCGCAGGTGGCCTGGGTTGCCAAGATGGTCAGTATTTTTTCAGTGGATGACCTGTATCGCTATCAGGATGTCTTGAATAATTATTTTAAGGAGTTGCGGGGTCTGGATGACGGGGAAAGCCCCATCATGATGCATATTGTCCAGGGCCAGCATCCCATGAAGAAGTTGGCAACCTCGTTACTGGCCTTTGTTGAGAAAGGGGCCACAGATTTTAATTATTATCAAATGGCAGAGCTGATGCAGGCCATTTTGAAGCGAAATTACGATTACTGGCTTCAGGAAGAGGACCCGCTGCCCTGGTTTCTCGATCATTGCGGAGATCTTTGTAAGGATTTTCACTCGGGTCAGCTCTTTTCTGCCATATCCCATGAGGCAATGACAGAAAATAAGCGTGCGGTAATGAATATAGATATCAGTTCTGATCCCGTCTCTGCCCTTACTGAAATACTGGCATTACCGGCCCACGTCGATATTGTACGTCTCTATAAAGAGATCCCGGCCCGATTGGCCCAGGCTGATGAGGCTGAGCTTGGAAAGGTTAAGGAACAGGCCCTGCCTCTGAACCGCTTTGCTGAAAACCAGAAACTGCTTTTCCTCTTTCGGATTATGGATACCAAGGGTCTGTACCTTATTCATGAGGAGACCCTGCGCGAGATCAACCGCTCCCTGGTTCAGCTTATCCGGCTCCAGAAATTCGAGGAAATTGAGGAATTTCTCATCACAGCCTTTCACCTTCTGAAAGCCAACGTACGAAGATACCCCCACACTTCACTGCAATGTATTCAGGTGCTTGGGGGGGAGGTATTCCAGCGTAAAAACGGCAGGATGGTTGAGACCTTTCTCTGGGAGGCGGTGCGTTTCGGGTTTCAGTATGCCAATGTTATGGGGGTGGATGAAGACTGGCAGCCTATTACCAATCCGGCCCATCTTGCCAATATCCGAGTCTGGCTGAACCTTATCATGCAGGAACCCAAGTGGTGCGCCACTCTCTTCTCTGCGCTGATCATTAATATCAAGCTCTCAGGTACCTGTGTAAAAGATACGGATCTGTTCCAGCGTGATATCACCAATCTCCTTAATCATCCAATTGAACCTGTCTATAATCTCACCAAGCAGTTTACCAAACTCATGCCTGTGTTCTTTAATGAAATTGGCGCAGAAGGGGATCTACGTGAGGTGTCGACAGAGCTTGATGAGATCCATAAACGAAGGGATCTGCTCATTCATTTTCTGCGAAAGCAGAGCCATGTAGAGAGCTCCAACCTTATTGTTGACTTTATTCGGGCAATTTTTGTCTTCTGGCTGACCCTTGACAAAAAGGTACTGCAGCCCTTTCTTCCGGAAGAGGTGTACAGTGAGGTTCCCCTTGAAGGAAAGTTTATTGATGACCAGCATATCATTGCCAACCGCATCCACAAGGAGCTGGATTTCGGAGGGGTTGACGATCTGCTCTCCTGGAAACAGGAGGAGCGACAGAAATACCTGGCCAGCCAGCAAGATATCAAACCAGCAGAACTGCGTCGTTTTGACCTGCTAGTTCACATGTTCCAGCTTCTGAACCAGAAGTATAATCTTGGTTTTCAGGAGCTTCGTTCTGAGCTTGAACATGCAGCTCAAGAAGGATTTCCGGAAATGGAGGAGCTTCTTGACACCCTTGAAAACTGTGAAACAGTGGAATGCGTCGAGGCACTGCTTGACACCCTTGAGGGTTTAAAGGAAATTATCCTCTCAAGTGAGGTTTTTGAGGCCCGGGAAGATATCTACTATAAGCGTCATATTGCTGTGGATATTCCATCAGTGTATGGTAAATACCGGGAAAAGAAATTCGATAGCCTGTCCTTAAGTTTCCGCCTTGAAAATCTCACCAACATTTATCTGGAACGCCTTCCTGAGACAGTGAATCTCTCCATTATCACCCAGGCCACTTTTTACCGTATTGTGAAGTGCCTGAAGCTCTATTTACGAGCCCTGCGGGTGGATGGTATATCTTCGAGACGGCTGGATATCTATATTTCACTTCTTAGCAGTTCTCTGAAAATCAGGCGATTTTCTTATACCCAGTACCTTGATATATTCCGAGGTCTGTCAGAAGGAGTGAAGGATGTAATTTACTCCTATTACACCAACATACACCAGAATAATCTCTCCATTGTAATACCCCAGATTGGGGCCGGTAACCTTCTTACAAACTACCGTTCCCTGTGGAATGATGACGAGGTGACTAATTCAATTCACAGTCTCTCAGAGGCATTTTTACGGGATCTGATTGCCACCACCTTCGGCCTGCAGCACCTTGATAATTTTATAACAAGAGTGATTGGAACACTTGAGAGCCAGAGGGAAATTCTTGACGAGCGCCGCCTTGACCTGCTTATGACCTATAATCCGGAGTGTGCCATTTCCCAGCTCCACAGAAGTAATCCCTACACCCATGATCTTATCCATCTTGGCAATAAGGGTTTTAATCTGGTGGTACTCAGTGATGATAACAAGCCGGTGCCACCCGCCTTCATCATAACCACAGAAGTTTTTCGCTGCAGAGAGGTGATCTACAGCTTTGATAAGGCCAGGGATGAGTTTATGCAGCGGGTCAGGACTTCTCTTACCGAACTTGAAAAACGTACCGGCAGGGTGTTTGCTACTCCTAAAAGTCCACTGCTTCTCTCAGTGCGCAGCGGTGCCGCAGTATCCATGCCCGGGATGATGGCTACGGTTCATAATGTCGGGACCAATGAGGAACTGATTGAGGAGGCGGCCGAGGAGCATGGCGATTCTTATCTTGCCTGGGATAATTACCGCCGTTTTCTACAATCCTGGGCCATGACTTCGGGAGTCCCGCGTGAAGAGTTCCAGATCCTGATGAATCAGGCCAAAAAACGACACAATGTGAGCATGAAAGGGCATTTTTCGCCGCAGCAAATGAAGGAGCTTGCCTTGGAGTATCAGAAAGTGATTCGCAAACAGGGGCTAGGAATTCCAGATGATCCATGGTTGCAGTTGGTGACTGCCATTGAGATGGTATTTGACTCCTGGGAGACAAATAAGGCTTCAGATTATCGTAAAATCATGGATGTCTCTGACTCCTGGGGAACGGCCGTTATTGTCCAGGCCATGGTCTATGGCAACAAGAGTCAATCGTCGGGATCTGGGGTGCTGTTTACGGCTCATCCCTATCGAAAGGTACAGAGGGTTGCGCTTTGGGGTGATTATGCATATGGTGATCAGGGGGAGGATATCGTTTCCGGTCTGGTGACCAGTTATCCTATTTCTGTGGAACAGGCAGAACTTGATGGAAGAGCGGTTGATAAGACCCTTGAAGTGCGGTATCCTGACATATACCAGGAGCTTCTCAGCATCTCCCGGGAGTTGGTGTATGAGAAACGCTGGAATCCGCAGGAAATTGAATTTACCTTTGAAGGTCCGGACGCCAGTCAGCTCTACCTGTTGCAGACCCGTGATATGATAACCATTAAAAAGCAGGAACGGTTCCATGTGTTTGCGGATGCTGAAGAGGTTGAAAAGGCTTACCTGGGCAAGGGGATCGGGGTGTCTGGGTCCGCTCTGTCGGGGCGTGCGGTGTTCACCGAAGAAAATATCAGGGAACTGCGGCTTTCCGATCCAGATACGCCGTTGATTCTTATTCGTTCAGATACTGTGCCTGAGGATATCAAGGTTATTAATATGGCAGAAGGACTTCTCACCTCCAGGGGCGGCCAGACTTCCCATGCTTCGGTTGTTGCGGTGCGCCTCGAGAAAACCTGTATTGTTGGCTGTAAACATCTGAAGGTGTATGAGACAAAGACATATTGTGAGATGGGGGATACTGTGATCAGGTTTGGTGATCCGGTCTCCATCGATGGCAGAAGTGGCCAGGTATTGACTGGATTGCATGAAACCCGTGAAGAAATGCATATCCTGCCGATCTGATACTTGAAAAAAGGTGGTTAAACAAGGAGCGTGTCATGGCAAAAAAAATAAAAAAACAAAAACTTCTGAAAGGGTCGCCATTGTCAGCCTATGCGAGAAAAAAGGCACAGGAACTGGGGCTTGACGGAAAAGGTATGAAGCTTGCCAATCTTGTCTGGATGATACAGGAGAAAGAGGGGCATAGCAGTTGTTTTAAGAGAGAGAAGAGTTGCACTCAGTCCGGCTGCTGCTGGCAACTCTCCTGCGGGGCCAAAATGGAATGATGACCTTCGGGGGGGAAGCGCTTGTCCGGAAGTGGCCCTTTTTTCTTGACTTGTCCTTGCTTTAGAGTTTTGTCGTTGTAATATTAGACATATATCTGCCGTGAAATTTCTTCTACGCCTCGATAGAGAAGAAAAAGTCCCCTTTTCTGGATGGACACTGGTTAGGTTTACAAAGCCCCCTGCTCACTTCTCGCGCTTTTCTTAAATGTTAAAATCTTCCTGGATTTTTTCCATCTGGCTTTCCAGTCCTATCACCTGTTCAACTGGGAGAACAAAGGCTATTCCTGTTCCAGGTTTGTGGAATTCCCCTTTGTCCCGGATTGCCTCAAGAATCTCATCCACATGATGCTCTCCCACCAGAAGCATCACAATATCTGTCTGAGCCTCAAGGGTGAGTCCGAAAAATGACTTGGCCTCATGGATACCTGTTCCCCGGGCGTGGATGATTGTGGCTCCTGTGGCTCCTGCTGCCTTAGCTGCATCTACGATTTTGTCGGTGATATCCGGTTTGACAGAGGATAAAATGACTTTAAAGCGCATTGGGTTTCTCCAGTGTTTTTTTGTTACGTTTACCTTTCAGGTCCATCAGCTGTGCGTATCCCATCACAGCAATGATGGGGAAGAGGCTGGCAAAGGCGATCAGCCCGAAACCGTCAAGGGCGGGATTACGTCCCGGAACTGCTGCAGAGAGGCCAAGGCCCAGTGCGGCAACTAGGGGGACAGTTACTGTTGAGGTGGTGACACCTCCGGAATCATAGGCAAGGGGAACAATACTTTTGGGTGCAAAAAACGTTTGGACAATAACGATCAGGTAGCCTGCCATGATGTAGAGGTAGAGTGGGGTTCCGCTGACAATACGGAAAGTTCCAAGGCTGATTCCAAAGGCAACTCCAATGGCAACAGTAATTCGCAGTCCCCAGGTGGAGATTGTTCCTGCTGAAACTTCGTTGGCCTTGAAGGCAACTGCAATGAGGGAAGGTTCTGCAATGGTGGTGGCAAATCCAATCATGGCTCCAAAGAGATAAACCCAGCTATAGGCCATCCAGTCGGAACTGTTTGCAGCTCCTTCAGATCCAAAAATAAAGGCAGGGTCTGAGAGTTGAGTGGCCATGATTTTCCCAAGGGGAAACAGGGCCTTTTCAAGTCCTGCCAGAAACATGGTGAGGCCTAAGATTACATAGAGGGCACCGTAGAGCAGCTGTTTCAGATTGGGTATCTTTTGTCGCAGTACCAGGAGTTGGAATACTGTTATCAGGATAATGATGGGTAACACGTCCCGACAGGTACTGAGAAGGATTAAGGTGAAATCGTGTATGAAAGTCATGGTGTCACTCTCCCGGTATTATCCAAAGATGATCAGTCCATAGCCCATGACAAAAATCATGGGCAGGAGAGAAGCCAGAGCAATGAGGCCAAAGCCGTCGATCAGCGGGCTTCTGCCACGGATGGTTGAGGCAAGACCCACACCAAGTGCTGCAACCAGAGGAACTGTAATTGTTGAGGTGGTGACACCTCCTGCATCATAGGCAATGCCGATAATCTCTTTGGGGGCGACAATGGTCATCAGCATAACCAGAGAGTATCCACCAATGATCAGGTAGTGGATGGGCCAGCCGCGCAAAATACGTAACACTCCGATTAGAATTGCAAAGCCCACCGAAAAAGCAACGGACATTCGCAACCAGAATGCGTACTGTTTGAGAGATTCGGGGCTTGGGTCTATAAGACCGCCACGAGCGGCAATGTCGGCAGATTTGGCTGCTACCGCAATGAGTGCCGGTTCGGCCACTGTGGTAGAAAATCCTAAGGCAAAAGCAAAGCACAGGAGCCAGAAAAGGCTGCCTTTTCGGGCTAGGGCGTGAGCCATGGCTTCACCGATGGGGAAGAGGCCCATTTCAAGGCCCTGGATAAAAAAACTCAGTCCCAGAACGACAAGAAGAGCACCCAGAAGAACCTCTCCCATTTGGGGGAGAGGTTGCTTCAGGACAATAATCTGAAAAAAAGCAATTACCAGAACTATGGGAAGCAGGTCGGTAACAGCAGTCTTAATTCTACCAAGGATTAACGTTATAATCATGTGGGACTGCCGGTTGTTCTCTTAAAGATGTGCTAATTTTTTATGACTCAGGTTCTATTTTCGGGTACACCGAGTGCCTTTAAAATAAGCCCCAAAGGACAGAATTTGGTGAATCCGAATTGAAAAAGATTCAAGCCGACAAAAGCTGTACCAAAGAGCCAGTATTTGTGCATGAAAAGCGGATTGTTGCCACAATCAATGCCAAGTGCCATGGTGAGTAGGATAAAAAAACCAGCTATGGTGTGTATCCAGTCTGTAACTATCATGATATGTCCCCTTAGGAAAAAAGTGAATAAAAATATGTGATGGACTCGTAAAAACTCATTATCTCTTTCTTTACTGTAAATTTCTTATCATAGTGAGGTTGTGAAAAATCTTCACCAGCTGCGTTTTGCGCCCTTTAGGAAAGTACCCTTAGGTACATTTCTGTTTAATTTCGGCGTACCCCGGTACACCGAAATTAAACAACAAATACGCACCTCGCAGCTGAGGTTTTTCGGAGTCTACCCTTATCTGCCTATTCATCTCTTAACTGACCTTTTTACGAGATTGTCTTATTTAAGAATAGCATAAATCCGGAAAGTTCGATAATATCTATTATTATTCATGGATAATAGTACTGCCAATCTATTTTGTCCAGCAGTTAAAGGGAGTTCTTACATTCTTCTTGTATGCCATTTGCTTTTGCTACGTCTTTTAAATATATAAAAATTGAGGCTGGCGCATAGGAGAAAGCCGGTGAGCAGACCAAAGAAGAACTTATCCCAGCCACTTGATGCGGATTCTTTGTGGAAGGGATCATTTTGTTTTGCCGGAGCACTGATCTCTGCTGAGACTGGCTCCACCGGAATTTTTTCATCAACCTGAATGACAGCTGCGGGTGGTGCATTACTCCTGGGTACCTTTGCAAAACCATTGGCCAGCAGTTTGATTGCTTCGGCATCCCGCACCTTACGTTCCTTGCTTCCCATGACAATAGCGATTATTCGTACCCCATTTTTTTTGGCAGTGGCAGCAATTGAGAATCCGGCTTTTGAAAAATACCCAGTTTTAAAACCATCACATCCGTCCACTTTTTTCAAGAGATGGTTATGGGTACGCATTACAAATTTACCATCCCTGAAGTCTCTCACTTTTGTTCCGGTGTATGCATAGACCTCGGGTTTTTTACTGAGATAGAGGCAGAGGGTGGCAAAGTCGCGTGCTGTGGTTACGTCAACCTTTTGCCCCTTGGCGGGTGGCAGGCCGTGTACTGAATAGAATCGGGTGTTTTGCATACCAAGCTCTTCTGCCTTTTTATTCATCAATTCCACAAATTCTTCTGTGGTACCGGCAATATGGGTGGCAAGGGCTACGGCGGCATCATTTGCCGATTGAATCATCAGGGCATAAAGAAGATCTTCGACAGAGAAGCTCTCTTTGGGATCAAGATAGACCTGCGAGCCTCCCATTCTGTAGGCATCGACTGTAACCTGCACCATCTCATCAAGCTGCAGTGTTCCCTGTTCGATTTTTTCAAGGATAACGAGGAGCACCATTAGTTTTAAGGTGGATGCGGGATATACCTGCAGGTCCGCGTTTCTGGAAAACAGGGTTTCACCACTGTGCGCGTCGACCACAATGGCTGAGGCATAAGGAGATGTTGCTACAGTTCTTATTGGAGCCCGACTTGCGGTGCCAGGATGGGCTGAAAAAAAGATGAAGAGCAGGGGGATGGTAATGTAGAATGTAATTCTCATGGTGAGTCGTCACGATATTTTTTAGTGGGGGTAGGTTTGTTTATCAGCGCCGCAGTGTGTATCAGAATGCGTTCTACAGGTGTCATTTCCATGTTGCGGTTGTGTATTTGTCGGGCCAGTGCGGGCTCGTCGGTGATGATAGCGTCAACACCTAGGGCCATAATCCGTGACATGGATGCCGGGTCGTTGACGGTCCATACAAAAATCTGTTTTCCGGATTCTTGAATACGCCTTATGTAGGCTGGTTTGGCAGATGTCATATTGATTGCAAGAAAGTCTACCTCAATCTCAGAGATTTTACCAATGGCTTTAGAGAGCAGCAGACCGACAGGCCAGTCAGGTCGGAGACTGCGAAATTTTTCAATTCCCTTGTATTCCAGTGACATGATGGCTATTTCACCGACCATGTCCAACTTTTCCACAATTTCAGCAACTCGTCTTTCCAGATGTTGGTTGTGGCCATAGTATTTCAGTTCAATGAGCACCCTGCATCGACCTCTGGCAAGTTCCAGAACTTCCTGCAGGGTTGGAACCCGTTCTCCTGAAAATTGCGGGCCAAACCAGGAACCGATATCGAGCTGTTTGATTTCCTCCAGACTACCATTCCAGACGTTGAGAGGATTATTTGACAGCTTCATGAAATCGCTGTCATGGATAACGAGGATTTCTCCATCCTCAGACTCCTGCACGTCTATCTCAATCCAGTCGGCACCGTCCTTTATGGCAGATGTGAGTGCTGCGATACTGTTCTCCGGTGCCTTCCCGGCCGCTCCACGGTGGGCAATCACCATGGTGTTGTTTGGGGCAGGGATGTCTTTTACTAGGAGTATCCCTGTGAGAAGTGCTGCTGAGAGGGTGGGGATTAGAATAAGTATAATCAGGTGTCCGGATAAGCGGTTCTTCGGTAGTGGTTCTGGTTCAATGATTGGCTCGCAGATATCCTTCTTTGTTCCATAAAAGAGGACGGAAATGGCAGCAATGCTTCCCGACGTAAATGTGGTTATAAAAAGGTTGCCAAGAAACCAGAGCCCCATGAAGATACCAAGGACTGTAACCAGAATGTTGATGGAATTGAAAAAAAATGGTGCCAGCAGAGATGCTGCAGCCTGGAGGGATACAAGAAAAATACCACTGATGAGCGTACTTATCAGAAACCAGATGCTGATTGCGGAGAAAAGAAGATTGCGATGTCCGTGGGTGAGTTCTTCGCTTCTGGTGAAACAGTGTCCAGGGCTCTCGTTACTGAAGAGGGTGAGTGGCAGTGCCAGTGCCCAGCTGGCAAGGTTACGGATTAGGACGTAAATCATGGTTGCAACTATTGCTGCAATGGTGATTGCTGCAATGAAAAATATGGGTGGTTTCAAGGCCAGATAGTAGTTGATATCGTAGTCTGAGAGCATAACCCAGACGATGGCCACGGCCATCCCAAGAAACGGCAGGGTGATAAAAAGCAGACGAATAACAAGTCTTACGGCATATGAAAAAATAACCCGTATTCGTTTGAAGGTGAAAAGCAGGGCCGCGGTGGTAGTGAGCGGTTTCTGGTTGACAGTGGCAAGGCAGATGGCCATTAACGATGCCTGCTCGAAGATGAGAATGGTGAGGCCGAGTGAGGCCAGAAATATTGTTGTGGCCATCCCGACAGGTGTGAGGAAAAAATAAACAATATCAAGGTCAGCCAACATCGGCTTACCGGACAGCTCCAGCAGAAATTGTCCCAGTAGTCCTGTCAGTGGGGCAAATAAGGTGCTCCCAACTGCAACGAAAAAGAGGTGGATTGCAAAAACCTGCCGGAACGCTTTTTTGAGGGTCAGAAGAGTTTCTTTCCCAATATCTTGAATGGTCTTTATCATTATTGGATATCCGTGAGATGGTGACGCTCAAAACCCTGAAGTGGGTACGAGATCAGGATTATAACAGGGCGGCTCGGCAGGGGCTAAAAGTAAAGGCGTATGCCGGAAATGAAATTCCATCCGCTTATCTGCTCATTTGTATTGTAGACCTGGGTGTCATCGGCTGTTTGTACGTTATCCATTGCAAAGTATTCAAAGCCAGCCATCAGTTTTAATTTATGTTGATAGCGGAGGTAGTTCAGTCCAAGGTAGTAGGAGTTGTATTGTCATCATAACCGGAACTGACCACTCTTTCGTAACGTTTATTAAAATTCAGACCGCTATCATCACTGCTTGAGGCATGATGATAGCGGAGGGCCAGTTGGAGTGTGTCGCAACTGAGAATGAGGTTGTTGGCAACATCCCAGGTACATTTAGCAGTTTTCCCAGTCTTTTTCCTGCAGGTCGTTGGAATCGGCGACCCAGTACTGGCCGTGACAACATCCAATTGCTGCAAAGGACTGAACCCAGGGGGCTCGTTGTTTTCGTATAATTTTGGGCTATCTCAGATGGAGGTGAAATTGGCAGGGCAATACTGGTCATCTGTGTCCTGTGTGGCAGGAAGTGGGCAGGGTGGATGAAAGACAACAGAATAACTAGGAAAACGAAGGTTATTATCACTTTGTTTCCAGAGAACATATTTTTGACTCCGTATTGTGTTGTGCCGAATGCTGGCTGACAGCTTATGGAGTTTCTTGCTGAGTTATTCGATATCTGGCCCCTTTATGACACCATCAGTTTTGAAGAACAGGGAGATAACAACCATCTCCCTGCTGTCCTCTTGAAAAATATTTTACTGAATACTGGGGCAGAACAGCGCCTGCATCTTCTGCATCAGCTCGATGATTCGTGGGTCGTGGATGCGGTTATAGATAAAGTTGGCGTCCTTACGATAGTCAATAATTCCCTGGCCGCGAAGGATGTTGAGGTGCTGGGATACGTTGGCATTGGTGGTCTTTACCTGCTCTCTGATATCACCCACAGACATTTCTTTGTCCTGGAGCAGGCAGAGAATCTTCAGGCGGATTGGATGAGACATGGATTTCAGGAGTTTGGACATTGCCTCTATTTGTTCGTTTTCCATGGAGAACCTCTAAAGCTAAAATTTTGTTTTAATGTGCCGGATAACGTAACTGCTCACTCTTTGGAAAGAGAAATAGGTAGAGTGCACCGGATAACACTGCCATGCTGATATACATATACGCGTCCGGAAGAATTCTGTTTTCCAGGCGAAAAAGGGCAAGAATGGAGAGCAGGGGCAGGATCTGGTAGGCCAGTCTGTGACTGAGGAGCAGTTCCCGCATAATGTACACATGAATTATCGGGCCAATGAAACCGAGTATCAGGGAGACATTGGAGTTTTCATGGAGGTAGATAAAGAGCAGCTGTTTTGTGGTCAGCAGCGCAAGGAGCAGAACGAGAAACAGGGTGATGAGAAAAGTTTTTGTTCTGCGATTTCGTGTGGGTAGATTGTTGAGCAGATGGATTAGTTCATGCTTGTTTGTCTCAGTAATAAGAACCTTGTAGACTTCCTCTTTGCTCTTATCCTTCCAGAGCATCTTTTTTATTTCTTTTTCCAGGGGTTGGCGCATTTTTTTATTTATCCATCCGATTTGCAACTTTTTTTCGAGTCCATCATTTACTGGTAGTGTTTACACAAAAAGATTCTGCCACGTTACAAAAAGTAGCCTATCATTACTGCTTCTCAAAGAGAAAGAAAAGGGAAAAAGCATATTCTAACATAAGTGAAATTGATAGAGAGATCAAACTTTTTGATTTGACAGGAGACTTATAAAAGGGAATAAAGTAGAATTTTTTAAGAATGTATGTTTTTTTGCAGGTATGCAGAGTAAGGATTGATGTTGCCGGGTAGTATCCAGTTGTCAGCCTGATTGATAGCTGCTTATCTGCTATTTGACAAAACCGAATCTGAATGGAGAAATACACATGAGTTCAAGTGATGATAAAATTACAAGCCTGTTGAGTGAAGGAAGGGTTTTTGAGCCACCCACCAAAGGAAAAGATGCTGCTGCCATCGGAAGCCTTGAGGCCTACCAGGAAGCTTACAAAAAATCCATGGACGATCCCGAGGGATATTGGGCGGAACGAGGTGCAGAACTCATAAGCTGGGACAAAAAATGGGATACCGTTCTTGAGGCTGACTTTGATAAACCGGAATTCAGTTGGTTTAAGGGCGGCAAGATGAATGTCTCCTATAATTGCCTTGATCGTCACCTGGAAAATGGTCGCCGTAATAAGGCTGCTCTTATCTGGCAAGGTGAACCAGAAGAAGACGTAAAGGTATTTACCTACCAGATGCTTCACACCGAAGTGTGTCGTTTTGCCAATGTGTTGAAGAAAAAAGGTGTGAAAAAAGGGGATCGTGTTGCTGTTTATCTGCCCATGATTCCCGAGTTGTCCATTGCACTTCTTGCCTGTGCCAGAATTGGCGCCATGCATTCGGTTGTGTTTGCAGGATTTTCTTCCGTTGCCCTTCAGAGTCGTATACAGGATTGCGAGGCCAAAGTATTGGTAACCGCTGACGCTGTTCTTCGTGCCGGTAAAACCATTCCTCTGAAACCAAACGCAGATGAAGCCTTGAGTGAATGTGATACCATCGAGAGCTGTATTGTTGTTAAACGCGGTGGCAATGATGTTTCCATGACTGATGGACGCGACAGCTGGTGGCATGATGAAGTGACTGCGGAAGGCATTGCTCCAACCTGTGAGCCTGAGTCCATGGATGCCGAGGACATCCTTTTTATTCTTTACACCTCCGGGTCCACCGGAAAGCCAAAAGGCGTGGTTCACACAACCGCAGGATATCTTACCTATGCCATGCATACCTGTCAGTACGTCTTTGATATGAAAGATGATGATGTCTATTGGTGTACCGCAGATATCGGCTGGGTCACCGGACACTCCTATATTCTTTATGGTCCCCTTGGGCTTGGCGCAACCTCCGTTATGTTTGAGGGGGTACCCACCTATCCCGGACCAGATCGTTTCTGGAAAATTGTAGAAAAGTTTCAGGTAAATACCTTTTATACTGCGCCCACTGTAATTCGTGCTCTGATGCGGGATGGTGACGGCCCGACCAAACGTTATGACCTCTCCAGTCTTCGTATTTTAGGGTCTGTTGGTGAACCGATTAATCCTGAAGCATGGATGTGGTATCATGTGAACATTGGTAAAGAGAAACTGCCCATCGTTGATACCTGGTGGCAGACCGAGACCGGTGGAATTATGATTTCTCCGCTTCCATACGCTACTCCCTTGAAACCTGGTTCTGCAACACTGCCCCTTCCGGGTATTGACGCGGCCATCTATAATGAGGAAGGCGAAGAGGCTGCTCCCAATGAAGGTGGACATCTTGTTATCCGTAAACCATGGCCCGGGATGCTCCGTGGCGTTTTTGGCGATCCGGCACGGTACAAGAAAGCATACTTCAGCCGTTATAAGAACACTTATGATCCGGAAGATGGCGCCCGCAAGGATGAGGATGGCTATTTCTGGATCATGGGGCGTCTTGACGATGTTGTGAATGTTTCCGGTCACCGGCTGGGAACGGCTGAGATTGAGTCAGCTCTGGTTTCCTATCCGCAGATTGCAGAAGCTGCAGTTGTGGGCATGCCACATGCGATTAAGGGCCAGGCAATTTATGCCTTTGTTACTCCAAACACGGGAGTGGAGCACAGTGCCGAGTTGCTTGCTGAGCTGAGAGTTCATGTTCGTAAGGAGATCGGGCCAATTGCTACGCCCGATGCGATCCAGTACGCACCAGGGCTTCCCAAGACCAGAAGTGGTAAAATCATGCGCCGCGTCCTGAGAAAGATAGCTGCGAATGATTTTGAGAACTTTGGTGATACCTCCACCCTGGCAGATCCTTCAGTTGTGGATGACTTGATCAGCGGCAAGAAGGCTCTGGATAAGAAATAGGAGTATCGGTTGCTATGATGGAAAATACAGTTCGAAAGAGGCCTTTTTTGTATATATTTTGAGCTGTAAATGAGTACAGAAAACGGGGTTTTCTTTTTGAAGGGAATCCCGTTTTTTGTTTCATCAAAATTAACTCTTCGGAAAGGCAATGGAGCAGAACTCAGATGTCCATGTAGTTGCACCTGAAATGGCAGTTTCGTTTTTTAGAAGTATATTGCCTTTTAATGGTCTTGATGATGCGACGTTACATGATATTGCCCGCCATTGTCGGGTGGATTTCTACCCTAAGGGAACCCGTCTTTTCACTGTTGGAGAAACAGAGATAACCCACCTCTACCTTATCCAGCGCGGTGGGGTAAAGGCTTTTATTGAGGACGAACAGGGGGTGGTTACTCTCAAGGATTTTCGTGGTGAGGGAGACTATATCGGCGCGCTTGGTATCATTCGCGGGACTCTTGCTAATCTTAATATCGAAACTGTTGAAGACACCTTCTGCTTTCTTCTGCCACGTGAAATTTTTCTCAATCTTGTGGAACAGCAGTCATCCTTTGCCCACTATTACTTGAAGAGTTTTTCCGAAAAGGTTGTGGCTACCGCCTACAATGAATTACGCTACCATAAGGTTTCGAAACGCAGTGGCGATGATCTGTACCTCTTTTCTGTTCGGGTTGGCGATCTTGTTAAAAAGCTCCGGAAAGTGGCAAGTGACAGATCCATACAAGAGGCCGCAGCTGCAATGGCTGAATATCGGGTGGGTAGTCTTCTGGTGCATGATCCCGAGGATGAAGAAAACGTTGTCGGTATCATCACTGACCGGGATCTGAGAGGGAAAGTGGTTGCCGCAGGGCTTGATTACCAGCTTCCTGTGAAGACTATCATGACCGGGCCGGTTCAGACCGTACTCTCCCAGGCTCTCTGTTTTGATGTGCTTTTAAAAATGATGGCTACCTCTATACATCATCTGGCTGTGGAGCGTGGTGGGAAAATCATCGGGGTGGTAACCTCCCATGATATCATGCTTCTTCAGGGACACTCACCCTATTATCTGTTTAAGGAGATCCGTGGCCAGCAGACAATCAGTGGACTGTATATCCTGGCCCAGCGGATTCCAGAAGTTATTCGGGGTCTCATAAGGGAAGGGGCCAAGGCCGGCAATATCACTCAGATGATTGCGATCTTAAACGATCACATTCTGGAGCGCATGTTGAGTCTGCTCGAAGATGAGCTTGGGTCGCCTCCATTGGCCTATTGCTGGTTGCTCATGGGCAGTGAAGGGCGGCGGGAGCAGACCTTTAAGACCGATCAGGATAACGCCATTCTTTATGCTGATCCTGAAAATGAGGACCAGAAGGAGAAGGCTGAGGCATACTTCAAGGTATTTGCAGGAAAAGCAATAGATCATTTGGTGAAATGCGGTTATCCTCTTTGTCCCGGTGAGATAATGGCCACCAATCCAAAATGGTGCCAGCCGCTTTCTGTGTGGAAAAGCTATTTTTCAACCTGGATCAATGCTCCGGACCCGGAAGAGTTACTTAATGCTACGATCTTCTTTGATTTCCGGTCTGGGTTCGGCGATGCAGGTCTTGCGCGGGAACTGCGAACGTATCTTAATGCGCAGGCGCGGCAGAAAGACATATTCCTCTTTCATCTGGCTCGGCAGTGTATGGCCACTCGTATTCCACTGTCTTTTTTTAAAAATTTTATTGTGAACAGGGACGGGGAACATAAAAACCAGTTGGATATTAAACACCAGGGATTGACCCCTTTTGTGAATTTTGCAAGGGTTCTTGCGTTGAAATTCGGGATCAGCGAAACGAATACCCTGGCTCGGTTAAAGGCTCTGTATGATGCGGAATTTATAAACCGTGAACTTTGGGCATCGGCCAATGATGCTTATGAACTGCAGATGCAGCAGCGTCTGATTCATCAGTTGTCGCAGATGGAGAAAGGGGGGATGCCGGATAATCACATTAATCCGGAACAGCTCACCGATCTTGAAAAAAGAATGCTGAAAGATGCCTTTACGGTCATTGAACGGCTGTACTCTGTCCTTGATAAGATGTATCCGGTTGCCTGACCATGATGAATTTGTTAAACCCCGGAAGCTGGTTTGGGCATCCAGCACCCCTGCTGCAAGCCAACAAGAAGTGTTTCATTAACTTTGATCAGAGGCGACCCCTCGGTGAATACACCTTTGTTGTCTGTGATACAGAGCTCACCGGGTTGAATAAAAAAAAGGATGAACTTATATCCATCGGGGCTGTGATGGTCAGAGATCTGCAAATTGACCTCTCTTCCATGTTTCACTGTTTTATCCGGCCCATGAATATGGATCCCACTCAGGCAACTCTGGTTCATCGTATTACTCCTGAACAGCTTGAGACCGCGGAACCTTTAAGTGAAGTTTTGCCGAGATTTGTGGAATATATTCATGGCAGCCTTCTGGTTGGGCATCATCTGCCGCTGGATATGCATTTTCTGAATAAGGCCACCCGTCTCGTAATGGGAGGCACCCTTTCCAACCCCGGAGTGGATACAATGCGTATGGCCCAGGGGTATAAAAGGGTACGCCTTGGCCATTACCATGAGCATAACCCGAGAACCACCAGTTATACTCTGGATGATCTCGGAAGGGAGTATCGTCTGCCTGAGTTTAAGCCCCACGATGCCCTGGAAGATGCCCTGCAGACGGCTTATCTTTTTCTTTATTTTATTAAAAAGTTTCGTAAGGGCGGTTTGATTACGTTAAAAGATATCTTCCAGTCAGGGAGGGTTGGAAGTTTCCGATATTAGCCGATAATACGATTTGCCGGTGATTGGATTCCGTGTCGGGTACTGCAGTTTCTCTGGAATGGCCTTAAAGCCTTTGCCGGTCAGGCATTGACACTGATTAAGAAGCTATGGTATGAATCATTGTTTTATGAGGAGAACGTTTCACTTAATTCCAATAAGGAGGAGAAGAAATTATGAGTGATGCTCAGAAGTATTGGCAGGCGAACATTCGATTGGTTATTGGATGTCTTGTCATCTGGTTTGTGGTCTCGTTTGGCTGTGGTATTTTATTTGCCGAGCAGTTGAACAGCATCCGTATTTTGGGTGGTTATCCACTTGGTTTTTGGTTTGCCCAGCAAGGTTCTATTTATACCTTCGTGGTTCTGATCTTTTTTTACGCCTGGCGTATGAATCAGCTTGATAGAAAATTCAACGTCGATGAAGACTAAGGAGAAATGAAGGAATGACTAATCTACAATTATGGACCTACTGCGTTGTCGGGGCGACCTTTGCCCTTTATATCTTCATTGCCATCAAGGCTCGTGCATCAACTACCGGTGAGTTTTATGTCGCCGGCAAAGGTGTGCATCCTGTCCTGAATGGTATGGCTACCGGCGCTGACTGGATGTCCGCAGCCTCATTTATTTCCATGGCCGGTCTCATTGCCTTCAAGGGCTATGATGCTTCCGTTTATCTCATGGGCTGGACAGGTGGATATTGTCTGCTTGCCATGCTCCTTGCTCCATACCTCAGAAAGTATGGTAAATTTACTGTTCCCGAGTTCATTGGAGACAGGTTCTACTCTCAGACTGCCCGTGTTGTTGCTGTTATCTGTCTAATTGTAGCCTCTCTCACGTATGTTATCGGTCAGATGAAAGGTATCGGTGTTGCATTTTCCCGTTTCCTTGAGATTCCATTTAACTATGGACTTTTTCTTGGTATGGGAATCGTGTTCATCTACGCCGTTCTTGGTGGAATGAAGGGTGTTACTTATACCCAGATTGCCCAGTACTGTGTTCTTATTTTTGCATACACCGTACCTGCAATCTTTATCTCCCTGCAGCTTACAGGAGTTGCCCTGCCTCAGCTTGGGCTCGGTTCCACCATGGCTGACGGTTCCGGGGTATTTCTGCTTGATAAACTGGACAAAACGCTGTTGGATCTAGGATTTAACGCCTACACGACGCAGAAGGGGAGTACCTTGAATATGTTCCTCCTCACCCTGTCGTTAATGATTGGTACTGCCGGGCTTCCCCATGTTATTACCCGGTTTTTCACCGTACCTAAGGTTCGTGACGCACGTTCCTCTGCCGGTTGGGCCCTTGTTTTTATCGCGATCCTGTACACCACTGCCCCTGCTGTTGGTGCCATGGCTCGTTTGAATCTGATCCATACTATTCAAGCCGATTCTATTGCTCCTGACACGTCTCAGAACCTGCAGATTGACGCACTCCCTGCCTGGTTTACCAACTGGGAAAAAACAGGCCTTTTGAAACATGAGGATAAAAATGGTGATGGCCGTATTCAGTATGTTGGTAAGAATTTTACCGGTACCGATACCAATGGCAATGTGGTCCTCAATGAGATGACCAAGGTTGATCGTGATATCATGGTTCTTGCTAATCCGGAGATCGCAAACCTTCCCAACTGGGTAATTGCCCTTGTTGCCGCTGGTGGTATTGCTGCTGCCTTATCCACCGCTGCGGGACTGCTACTTGCCATCTCCTCAGCAATCTCCCATGACATCGTCAAGGGTATTATTGCCAAAGACATCGATGACAAAACTGAACTGATGGCTGGACGTATTGCCATGGCAGGTGCCATCGTTGTAGCCGGGTATCTTGGTTTGAATCCTCCCGGATTTGCGGCGCAGGTTGTGGCACTGGCCTTTGGTCTGGCCGCATCTTCCATTTTTCCGGCTCTTATGATGGGAATCTTTGCAAAACGTGTGAATAATATTGGAGCTGTATGCGGTATGCTTGCAGGTCTTGGCAGTACCCTTGTGTACATCTTCTGGTTCAAGGGCTGGTTTTTTATTCCAGGAACTGCCATGGCAGCCGATACGGCCTCCAACTGGGTTCTTGGGATCTCTCCAGGTTCCTTTGGTGCTGTTGGTGCCTTGATCAACTTTGTTATTGCTCTCAGTGTGTCAAGTGTAACAGCACCACCTCCAGAGCATATCCAGCATCTTGTTGAGGATATTCGTGTTCCCATGGGATCAGGGTCTGCTGTGGATCACTGAAGTATGATAGGGTAGTATTCTAGGTTCTGTCCTGTGACAGAGAGAGCGCATCCGTGAATTTTTATGGATGCGCTTTTTTGTTTCAAGGAAAAGTATTAGGATGAATCTTTTTTACATGGCATCCTGCTCTGTTGGCTGCCGTGGGTTTGCCTGTGTCTGTGTGTTTTCTTTATTTCAATATGTTATTGAGAGAGGCAATTTACGAAGCCGTCACGGATGCAGGGATGTAAAATAGAATATGGTGAAAGATTATGCGTCGTAAGTTGTTGAAATCCGAGAATTGTTATCTCCATGTGGTTGATCCGCAGGAAAGGCTGATGGCTCAGATTCATGAATCTGAGAGAGTTATTGGGACCATCAAAAAGATGGTGCGTTGCGCCGAAATTATTGGTATTCCAATTATTGCAAACACTCAGTACAAAAAAGGCCTTGGCCTTTATGTTGAGCCACTCGAAGAGCTGCTGGTGGATGTACCACGGCCTGATAAGGTAGAGTTTAACGCCATTGCCAATCCAGAAACTCTGGCCCTGGTAAATGATCTGGCGCCGACTGTTGATACTGCTCTTTTAGTGGGTGTCGAAACCCATATCTGTATTTATCAGACGGCCATGGGGCTGCTGGAAAAAGGAATTGTTCCCTGGGTAGTGGCGGATGGAGTCTCGTCACGCTCTGAAGTGAACAGTCATTTTGGATTAGCGCATCTTCGTGATGTCGGAGCCATTGTCGTGCCAGCGGAAATGATCATCTATGAACTGTTGAAAAAGGCTGGTACTGCTGAGTTTAAGGCGGTACTTCCACATATTCTATAAATCTTTAACAAAAATCACGTTATTATTATGAAAGGAAAAGAAATACGCAGCCGTTTTATTGAATATTTTCAAAGAAATAATCACACCCAGGTGGAAAGTTCATCTCTGGTCCCACAGGATGATCCCACTCTGCTCTTTGTTAATGCCGGAATGGTGCAGTTCAAAACGGTGTTTATGGGAGAGGAAAAGCGTGATTATAACCGTGCTGTGACCAGTCAGAGGTGTGTGCGGGCGGGTGGAAAACATAATGATCTTGAAAACGTGGGCTACACTGCCAGGCACCACACCTTTTTTGAGATGCTGGGTAACTTTTCTTTTGGCGATTACTTCAAAGAAGATGCCATCAGGTTTGCCTGGGAGTTTCTCATTAAAGAACTGAAGCTGCCTGCAGAACAGATGTGGATCTCTGTTTACACCGATGATGATGAGGCCTTTGAGCTGTGGGAGAAGGTAGAAGATCTGCCAAAGGGGCGAATTGTACGCCTTGGTGAAAAAGATAATTTCTGGGCCATGGGTGACACAGGGCCTTGTGGCCCATGTTCTGAAATTCATATTGATCAGGGACCAGATACCGGTTGCGACAGGCCTGATTGTGCAGTTGGCTGTGATTGCGACCGCTTTCTGGAGCTTTGGAATCTTGTTTTTATGCAGTTTAACCGGTCTGTAGATGGGACCATGACCCCATTGCCCCGGCCAAGTATTGATACTGGAATGGGGCTTGAGAGGGTGGCTGCTGTTCTCCAGGGAAAATTAAATAACTATGATACCGATCTCTTTCAACCTGTAATTGCAAGACTGGAAGAGCTGTCAGGCAAGAGGTACCTTGCTGATCAAGCAGATACAACTGCTATGAGGGTGATCGCTGATCATGCCAGGGCCACCACCTTCCTGGTGGCGGACGGGGTACTTCCTTCAAATGAAGGGCGGGGATACGTGTTGCGTCGAGTGATGCGTCGTGCCATCAGGTATGGTCGTAACCTCGGTCTCAGCAAAGCATTTATGGATGCTGTGACTGCAGTGGTGACGGAGACAATGAAAGATGCTCATTCCCATCTTGAGGGTTGTGCAGATCTGCTGGCTAAGGTGGTTACCAATGAAGAAATCCGTTTTAGCGAGACTCTGGAACATGGCCTGACCATACTTGATGAAGAGATTGACCGGCTCAACAAGGATGGTGATACCCTTATCAAAGGGGACTTTATTTTTAAACTCTATGATACCTTTGGCTTTCCAGTTGATATTGTCCGGGATGTTTCCCTGGAACGGGGGGTGGAATTTGATGCCGAGGGTTTTGAAGAGGCAATGGAGAAACAGCGCAGCCAGTCACGCGCATCGCGTAAGGGTGAAAATGTACGTCTACTTGGTCAGGGTGTGAAAGAACTCATTGAGAGGGGAGAAAAAAGTGAGTTTGTCGGGTATGACACACTGGAGAGTGAAGCTGAGGTTTACGGGCTGCTAAACAGTGAAGGACAAGTGGTGGATCAGCTTGACGTCGGAATGGATGGGCAGCTTTTTGTGAGCAGGACACCATTTTATGCCGAGTCCGGTGGTCAGGCGGGTGATAAGGGAAAACTCTTCTGGGATGGTGGTGAGGCTGAAATCCTGACCACTGTGACAGAGGGTGAGGGGATCATCCTGCACGCACTCAAGGTGACCAAGGGGACTTTGCAAAGAGGAGGTACTGTGACGCTGCTGGTCACCAGGAGTGATCGCAATGATACAGCAGCCAATCATACAGCGACCCACCTTTTGCAGGCAGCCTTGAAAGAACTCCTCGGGGACCACGTGAAACAGGCAGGATCGCTGGTGACTCCTGACAGGCTGCGTTTTGACTTTACCCATTTCTCGCAATTGAGTCGTGAGGAAAAGGAGGCGATAGAGCGCCGGGTGAATGAGAAGATTCGCGAAAATATCGTCAGCAATACTGCACTCCTTAATCGTGATCAGGCGATAGAGGAGGGTGCCACAGCTCTTTTTGGTGAAAAATATGGGGACTCTGTACGGGTGGTGAGTCTGGGAGATTTTTCCAAAGAACTCTGTGGTGGAACCCATGTGCCGGCAACCGGAGGAATCGGACTCTTCCGGATCGTCAGTGAAGGAGGTATAGCAGCTGGCGTACGGAGGATTGAGGCTGTTACCGGACGCGCCGCCCAGGCGCAGGTACAGGATATGGCCCGGCGGGAACAGGATCTGTGCGAGATGTTGAATGTGCAGCCTAAAAATGTACTTGAACGTCTGGAAGCTCTTTCTGCAGCAAACAGAAAGCTTGAAAAACAGGTGGCGGAGTTGTCCACCCAGCTTGCCACATCAGATCTTGGTGAACTCCTTGGGGGTGTGCAGGAGGTAAATGGGATAAAAGTTGTTGCCGCAGTGATCCCGTTGGATTCTCCCAAAACATTGCGTGAGGTAGGTGATAAGGTCCGTGATGAGATGGGAAGTGGGGTTGCGGTCCTGGCCGGTGAAATCAACTCCAAGGCAGCTCTTCTCGCAATAGTTTCAAAGGATCTTACAAAACGTATTAAAGCTGGTGATCTTGTGAATAAAGTTGCTGCTGTTGTGGGTGGGAAAGGTGGCGGTCGTCCAGATATGGCGCAGGCAGGAGGGAGCATGCCGGACAAACTGAATGAGGCCATTTCAGCAGTCGCCGATCATGTGCGTGAACTGTTAAATTAAAATTGGCAGTATGTTAACCGGATGAAATAGAGAAACTTTTTTTGTAAAGTGGCGCCGAAACGGTAAAATTTAGGTCGGCGATATTTCTATAAAAAAGTTGACAGTAATGCATATATGCGTTACAACCGTTTTTCGTGTTGTGAATCACCATTCATTTTGGGCGATTTTTTTGAGTTATCTTAGCTAGGAGCAGAGAAAATGGTTTCAATGGATATCACCCTGTTTCTTCAGATCGTAAATGCTTTCGTTCTGATGTTTCTTCTTAATGGAATCATCTATAAGCCGGTTCTGAAGATATTAAAGGAAAGGGCCACGAAGTTGCAAAGCATGCGTGATGAGGTGACTAAGTACGAGGACAACGCCCGCAGACGCCAGGAAGAAGTTGATAAAAAAATTCACAAGGCCTCGACCCAGGCCAAGGCTGCGCTTGATAACGCTCGCGCCGGGGCGAAGGCTGCCGGAGAGGAAAAACTCGCTGCCATAAAAGCTGAAGCTGATGCTAAAAAAGATAAACAGTTGGCAGATATCAAGGCCCAGTTCGATGCTGCTCGTAAAGAGCTGCAAGCGGGACTTGATGGATTTGCAACTGCCATGGCAGGAAAAATTTTGGGAAGGAGTCTGTAAGGATGAGGGAGATGAAGCGAACAATCGGGACGGGTGCACTGGTTGCGCTTCTCCTGTGGTTTGCCCTGGCAGCTGGGAGTGTCTGGGCATCAGGCCATGGGGAGCAAGCGATTACTGGTGAAGGAATGCCTACTGCGGATGTCCATGAGGCAACCGTTATGGCGGGTGAAGCGAATGCCGGGCATGCAGTGGTTCAGGATCATGCTGCAGAGGTTGCTGCCATTCATGGCGAAGAGGCTGCCGCTGGTGGTCATGGCGCGGCTGCAGGTGCCCATGGTAAACCGGATAGTCTTTCTCCGGCCAAACTGAAAGATCTTGGCTTCAGGATAATAAACTTTATCGTTCTTCTCATTATTCTGGTGAAATTTGGTGCTAAGCCAATTGCAAACGGACTAGGAGCACGTCGGAAACAGATTCGGGAAGAGATCGAAGAGCTCGAAGCAAAGAAAGTCAATGCGGAAAAAGAGTACAAAGAGTTCTCTGCAAAGCTTGAATCTGTGGAAAAAGACGTTGGCAGTATTGTTGAGAAAGCAGTGGCTCAGGCGGAAATAGAGAAAACCAGAATCATAGAAGCAGCTGAAAAGTCTGCCGAAGATATCAAGCGTTCTGCTGAAATGGCAATTGCCAACGAGGTTACTGCTGCGAAACGTACCCTGAAAGTTGAAGTCACTGAGCAGGCGGCGGTTATGGCTGAAGAGTTAATCATTAAGAATCTGACAGCTGACGATCAGGTCAAGATTATCGAAGATTACTTAGATAAAGTAGGGGCCGTACAGTGAAACAGATAATTTTAGCAAGACGATACGCAAAAGCGCTCTTTGCTGTGGGCAAAGAGGAAGGAAAATATGAGGAGTACAGTGCAGCTCTTCAGGGGCTTGCAGAGGTTTATGCCTCCGATGTGGGACTGGCAGATTCACTGACAAATCCCCTTTACCCAATGGACGTGAGATCAAAGGTCATGGAAGGTGTTGTTGCTTCCATGGGAGTTGATAGCGTTATGAGTAAATTTCTCAACCTGTTGGTGGAGAAAAAACGTGCTGGAGTTCTTCCTGAGATAGCTGAAGAATTTCAGATCATGGTTGACGAAGAACAGAATGTCAGTCACGGCAGCGTGGTCTCGGCAGTAGAGTTGAGTGATGAATTGCAGGCCAAAGTGCAGGCAACATTAGAAAAGCTTACTGGCAAGAAGGTGGAACTGACAACAAGCGTAGATCCTTCAATCATTGGTGGTGTAATTGCCAAAGTTGGTGATCTTGAACTAGATGGCAGTATTAAAACACAACTTGCAAGTTTAAAAGATTCCATAAAGGGGAGAGAGTAGAAATGCAAATCAAAGCCGAAGAAATCAGTCAGATTATAAAAGATCAGATTGGTGAGTACGAAACCAGTATTGACCTGAATGAGACCGGTACCGTTATCTCCGTTGGTGATGGTATTGCACGTGTTTACGGAGTCCAGAATTGTATGGCCATGGAACTTCTTGAGTTCTCTGGTGGAATAATGGGACTTGCCCTCAACCTTGAGGAAGATAATGTGGGTTGTGCCATTCTTGGTTCTGTGACAGGGATTAAAGAGGGTGACCTAGTTAAGCGTACTGGGAAAATAGCTGAGGTTCCGGTTGGACCTGAAATGGAAGGTCGTGTTGTTGATGGTATTGGTTTTCCCATCGATGGTCAGGGAGACATCAATGCGAAACTCTCTTCTAAAATTGAGGTTCTTGCTCCAGGTGTTATTGCCCGTAAGGGTGTTCATGAGCCATGTTACACAGGTGCAAAGGCAGTTGATGCCATGACTCCAGTTGGACGTGGACAGCGAGAGTTGGTTATTGGCGATCGTCAGATCGGTAAGACAGCCCTTTGTGTAGACGCAATCATCGCCCAGAAAGATACCGACGTTCACTGTATCTATGTAGCTGTTGGTCAGAAAAAATCAACCGTTGCTCTTGTTGTTGAAGCGCTTAGAAAGCATGGTGCCATGGAATACACCACTGTTGTTGCAGCATGTGCCTCTGATCCTGCACCAATGCAGTACATTGCGCCATTTGCGGGCACATCCATGGGCGAATATTTTCGCGATAATGGTCAGCATGCACTGATTGTTTATGATGATCTTTCAAAACAGGCAGTTGCCTATCGTGAGCTTTCACTGCTGCTTCGTCGTCCACCAGGACGTGAAGCATATCCTGGAGATATTTTCTTTAACCATTCCCGTCTCCTTGAGCGTTCCTCCAAGGTAAACGATGAGCTTGGTGCCGGTTCTCTTACTGCGCTGCCCATCATCGAAACCCAGGCTGGTGACGTTTCTGCATTTATTCCCACAAACGTTATTTCCATTACAGACGGCCAGGTTTACCTTGAGCCCAATCTGTTCTTCTCAGGTGTCCGTCCAGCCATTAATGTCGGGCTCTCCGTATCCCGTGTAGGTGGCGCCGCTCAGGTAAAAGCCATGAAGCAGGTTGCAGGAACTCTGCGTCTTGATCTTGCCCAGTATCGTGAGCTTGCAGCCTTTGCAGCCTTTGGCTCTGATCTGGATGCTGCAACTCAGGCACAGCTTACTCGTGGTGAGCGTCTCGTTGAGATTCTAAAACAACCTCAGTATTCCCCGTTGTCAATGGAGAAACAGGTTACCATTCTTTATGCAGGTGCAAATGGATACCTTGATTCTCTTCCTGTAGAAACCATGCGGGACTATGAGGATGAGATGTTTGCATATATTGATTCCAATGATCCCTCAATCTTTGCTGACCTCAAAGAGCAGGAAGAATTCACAGATGCCATTAAAGAAAAACTGAATAAAGCACTTGATGCATTCGGTGAAACTTTTAAGGCAACCAAGGGTCTCAAATAATAGAGGGGGACGCTTGATATGCCCAGTTTAAAAGACGTTCAAGATAAGATCGTTGGTGTCAAAAAGACAGCACAGATCACATCAGCCATGAATATGGTTGCCTCGGCTAAGCTCCGTGGCGCTCAGGATAAGATGGAAAAATTCCGTCCTTATGCTGACAAATTCAATGAGGCTATGTCAAATCTGTCAGGTGGAGGTAACACCGATGCTTTCCCCCTTATGGAAGTAAGGGATGTAAAGAATGTTGAAATCGTAGTTATTACATCTGACAGAGGACTCTGTGGCTCTTTTAATGCCAATATTGTTAAGCTCGCCAATGCGAAAATGCGCGAGTATGAGGCAGAAGGAAAAAACGTAAACTTCGTCTGTGTAGGAAAAAAAGCAAATCAGTCACTGAAGAAGACAGGCAAAGTTCGCACCCGGTTCCTTGACATCATGGCTGATTTTCAGATGTTTAATGCCCGGGAAATTGCCCAGGATGTGGCTACCAATTTTCTCAATGGCTCATCTGATAAAGTGGAAGTTTTATATGGTCATTTTCAATCAGTTGCTGTGCAGAGACCTGTTGCTCAGGATATGCTCCCCATTACTCCCATTGAGGAAGAGGATGGAGCTGCAGAAAAACAGGAGATTGGTGATTACATTTATGAGCCTTCAACAGAAGAGATCATGGATGTTATGCAGCCATTGTACCTGAACGTAATTATCTACAATGCCATGCTTCAGGTTGGTGCCTCCGAGCATGCTGCCCGTATGACTGCCATGGATAACGCAACAAACGCATGTAAGGATATTGTTAGTGATCTGACCCTTGTATACAACAAGGCCAGGCAGGCAGCAGTTACCGGCGAATTGATGGATATTGTCGGCGGTGCCGAGGCCCTTAAGGGATAATAACCATACGCAAATTTTCTTTTTTAAAACTTTGAGGAGGGAGATATCCCGATGAGTGAACAAAACGTAGGAAAAATAACAAGAGTAATTGGCCCGGTTGTCGATGTTGAGTTTGAGGCTGGTAAACTACCAAGGATTCTTGACGCATTGTTTGTTACCAATCCAGGTATCAATGATGATGTTGATAACCTTGTAATTGAAGTAGCTCAGCATCTTGGTGATAATGCAGTACGTTGTATTGCCATGGATGCCACAGATGGTCTGGTACGCGGCATGGAAGCTCGTGACTCCGAGAAGCCTATAACCATTCCTGTTGGTGAGCCTGCACTTGGTCGTATCATGAATGTAGTTGGACGCAGTGTTGATGGAATGGGTGAAATCAAATCTGATAAAACCATGCCCATCCATCGTGATGCTCCTTTATTCACAGAGCAGGACACAGAAGTTCGAGTTCTTGCAACAGGAATTAAGGTAATTGATCTCCTTGTTCCCTTTCCAATGGGTGGAAAAATGGGGCTGTTTGGTGGTGCTGGTTGTGGTAAAACCGTTATCATGATGGAGATGGTTAACAATATTGCCATGCATCATGGTGGTATTTCAGTTTTCTGTGGCGTTGGAGAACGTACCCGTGAAGGAAATGATCTCTATAACGAAATGAAGGAATCCGGCGTACTTCCCAAAGCTGCACTGGTTTATGGCCAGATGACTGAACCTCCAGGAGCCCGTTCCCGTGTAGCTCTGACAGGTCTTACAGCCGCAGAATATTTTCGTGATGAAGAGGGGCAGGACGTTCTCTTTTTCGTAGATAACATATTCAGGTTCACTCAGGCTGGTTCAGAGGTATCCGCCCTTCTTGGTCGTATTCCATCTGCTGTTGGTTATCAACCCACTCTGGCAACAGATCTTGGTGGACTTCAGGAGCGTATTACTTCAACAACCAAAGGATCCATTACCGCAGTCCAGTGTGTATACGTACCTGCAGATGACTTGACCGATCCAGCACCTGCAACCACATTTGCTCATCTTGATGGTACAGTTGTTCTTTCCCGGCAGATTGCAGAGCTTGGTATTTATCCTGCTGTTGATCCGCTTGACTCAACTTCACGTATCCTTGATCCCAATGTTGTTGGTCAGGAACATTATGATGTTGCACGTGGTGTGCAGATTTCATTGCAGAAATACAAGGATCTACAGGATATTATTGCCATCCTTGGTATGGATGAACTTTCTGAGGAAGATCAACTCTTGGTCGGTCGTGCCCGTAAGATTCAGAGGTTTCTCTCACAGCCTTTCACGGTTGCTGAGGTTTTCACTGGTATGGCTGGAAAGTTTGTATCTGTTGAGGATACCATTCAGGGGTTCAAAGAGATCCTTGAAGGAAAGCATGATGATCTTTCTGAAAACGCAGTTTACATGGTTGGCTCCATTGCTGAAGCTCTTGAGAAAGAAGCTAAAGAAAAAGCATAAGTTAACTGATAAGTATACGAGGATAAATCATGGCGCAACAAATACATTTAGAAGTAGTGACTCCGTCTGGAGCTGTTGTTAACGAGGAAGTTGATATCGTTAACGCACCCGGATATGGTGGTGACTTTGGTGTGTTGGCCAATCATGCTCCTTTCCTTTCCACCATTAAGATAGGACTTTTGACCTACGAACAGGGTAAAGATCGTCATAATCTTATGATCAGCGGTGGTTTTTCCGAGGTTTCCAATAACAAGATCACCTTTCTTGTTGAGAGTGCCGAATTTGGAAAAGAAATTAATGTAGATAGAGCAATGAAGGCTAAAGAGCGTGCAGAAAAGCGTCTTGCACAGGCTGCAGCTCAGGGTGATAACTTTAATCAGGCAAGGGCTGAGGCAGCCCTTCAGCGTGCCCTTGCACGAATCAAGGCAGCTAAGATTGCCTGATTAAGTAATTTATTGTAATATGAAAAGGTCGTCCTTTGGGACGACCTTTTTTTTTACCTTTTTGTATCACTAATTTTGATATCTTCAATTCATTCTTTTGAGGTGTTTTTATGAAAGCTAAGGAACGCATGGCAATAGCCAGGCAGATGCCAGTTGAAATGACTCCGGCAGAGCGTGTTAAAAATTTTGATGAAATAGTTTCTGGTTACAGTGAGTCCACAGCAATTCTTGAAGCAGAGCGTTGTCTGCAGTGTAAAAAACCATCCTGTAGGAAAGGATGTCCAATTCATAATGATATTCCAGCTTTCATTGCGTTGCTTCGTGAAAAACGGTTTGAAGAGGCCTATTGGAAAATCCGTGAGACTTCATCCATGCCTGCAGTGTGTTCCAGGGTGTGTCCCCACGAATTTCAGTGTGAAGGTTCATGTGTTCGAGGAAAGGGCAAAGGACAGTCTGTTGCTATCGGGATGCTTGAACGTTTTGTTGCCGACTGGGTGGTTGATAATAATAAGAATATGGACACCGAATGTGCAATTCCTGGTGATAAAAAGGTTGCTATTATAGGGTCAGGTCCTGCAGGAATGACTGTAGCGTATCATCTCGCCCATAAGGGCATTCCCTGCACTATTTTTGAATCACTTCCTGTTTATGGAGGAATGCTCACCGTTGGCATTCCTGCATTCAGGCTTCCAAGGGATATCATTGAAGCCGAAATAAGAGCCTTGAAAAGTTGTGGTGTTACCTTGCACACCAATGTGGTAATTGGTAAAGATAAGACCATAGAAGACCTACGTTCTGAGGGTTTTGATGCGATCTTTAATGGTGTTGGGGCACATGCAAGTCGTAAACTGGGTCTTGATAATGAGGAGACTACAGAGGGTGTACTTCACGGAGTAGATTATCTGAGACGCATTAATCTAGGGGAAGATCTTGATCTTGGAAAAAAGGTGGTTGTTGTTGGTGGTGGAAATGTTGCAATTGATGTTGCAAGAACCGCACTTCGCTATGGATCTAAAGATGTTTTTATCCTGTATCGGCGAAGTCGTGAGGAAATGCCTGCATCTGTGGCCGAGATACATCATCTTGAGGAGGAGGGCGTGCGCATAGAGTTTCTTGCAGCTCCCATTACCATACATTCAGAGAATGGAAAACTGACCAGAGTCGAATGTGTCCGCATGGAGCTCGGTGAACCTGATGAGTCAGGCCGACGCCGCCCCGTTGTTCAAAAAGATTCCAATTTTATGATTGAGGCGGATTCCATTGTTCCTGCAATCAGTCAGAATGTTGACCATACTGCTGATAAGGGAATTGATGTTGAGTTGATGTCCTGGGGAACATATCATACTGATCCGAGAACTCTCCAGACATCCCTTGAGTATATGTTTGCTGGTGGTGATAATGTACTCGGTCCTCAGACTGCTGCAAAGGCAGTATTTCAGGGGAAGGTTGCAGCCGAATCCATTGAACGGTATCTCAACGGCCAGGATCTGAAGGAAGATCGTGAGTTCCTTTGTGATCAGATTGACTGGTAGATACTTAGCACCTATATCAGTCTACATCTATTCCCGGTCCCTCAATGGGACCTGGAATTTTTGGTTGTATGGTTTGGTTCAGGGAGGAGTTAACTGGGGTGGCGTGCTGGAGGCTAAAGGCTAGCGGCTGTGGAGTGAATATAGCTCTGGACTCCGGTTACAATATCACTAGCTATAATGTCAAGAAAGGCATCTGAGCTGAGGTTGTCAGAGTCTGAAGGGTTGGTAATAAAGGCTATTTCAATCAAAATTGCAGGCATTTCAGCGCCGATTAAAACGTAGAATGGTGCCTGTTTCACCCCAAGATTCTTAAAGTTACTTTTCTGGATGCCCTCAATTCCATTACTCAACGAATTGTGGACGAAACCGGCAAGTCTCGAAGACTCATTGATCTTGGAATTCTTCATAATATCCGAGAGAATATCCTGGAGGTCACTCATCTGATGGGTGGATGTGGCATTTTCAAAGGCCGCAACACGCATGGCTTCAGCATTGGTGGATAAATTGAGATAGTAGGTTTCAAGACCGTGGACTTTTGAGGATGGGTGGGCGTTGATGTGAAGGGATATAAACAGATCAGCGTCATTGGTGTTTGCAATTGCGGTACGCTCTTCGAGGGATATGAACACATCGGAATCCCGGGTGAGGATCACTTCGGCACCAGTTTGTTCCTCAAGAACCGGGACAAGTTTCTTGGCAATACTTAAAACAATATCCTTTTCTTTCAGTCCAAAAGCTGAAGCTCCGGGGTCCTTCCCGCCATGTCCTGGATCCACGACGATTGTACGTACCCCAAGACCGAGCTGTTGGGCAAGTGAGATCTCAGCGGTATTCATTCTTTCGTCATCAATGGTCGGATCCTCAGCCACTGTATTGCGGCGAGTCACTGCGTTTGATTCGACCTTCTTGAAATCTTCAAGCACAATCAGTTCTGCGGATTGAGGTTGGTCGATATTGGCGATGTCAGCATCTGATTGCACGTGGCCTGGAGGTTTAGGGAGAGTTTTGGCCGGTTGAACCTTGTCGGGCAATGATTCACCGCGAACATCAATAACAACCCGAAACGGGTCAGGCAGACTGAAGATCTTGTAGTCGGAGATAGACTCAATATCAAGCACCACCCGCACAACTTCAGGTGTGAACTGACCGGTGCGAATCTGTTTCAAAAGACCGTCTTCGATGGGGATTGGCGATCGGTATTTCGGGTCAATATACGATTCCTGAAAGTCAATGTAGAGCCTTCTCGGTTTGGAACCATTTTTTTCAAGCAGTCTCTCACGGTATCGGACAGGGCCCGATGCTTTGATAACCACTCTGGTATAGTTGTTTGAGGACCAGTATTTAACTGGTAGAACATTGTTTAGGTTTTGTAGATAGGTTCGCTTGAGCATGGCATCTGGCAACGGAATATCATGCTCCTTGGATAGGGATTTTAATTTATCCGAGGCGTGGGCGTACATATCACCATTGCGATAGTTTGCAATAATCCGAGTGTAACTTGCAGCAGCTCTGCGTGGATCATTCTTTTTGTTGAGGTAGAGATTGCCGACAGCATACAGGGCATCATCAGCAAGGCTGTTGTCAGGAAAGAGCTCTGAAACATCGCGGTAATAGGAAATTGATTCCTTCAGATCCATCTTGTTGTCAAAGCGGAGGTACATCTTGGCATACATGCGACCAAGCATGTAGAGACTCGGGGCAGCAAAATCAGACTTCGGGCCGGAGAGGTATATTTTCCTGAAGTTCCTCACTCCATTCATCCAGTTATCACGTGAAGCACCTAGTGAGTTGCTGGTGTGAAGTTCGTTGTAGTAAAACTTAGCCTGCTGATAACGTTTTTCAATGGAAACAAAATCAGCGACTTCTTTACCGGTTTCCTCGGCGTTACTGGAAACTATGCCGCAGAGCAGGGAAAGGACAAGGAAAAAAATAAAAATGGGAAAAGATCGCAGCATTACACCTTATCAGGGGAGTGAAACATCTCAGAATTATAATTCTGTAGGTCATAAATGATATGAAATTATGCATATCATTCAATTTATTAAAAGAAGTATACCTAAAAGATCCACTGATGGCAAAAGAAAATAACGTTGCGCTCCTAATATCAATATTAGAGTCTTTGTTGAATAAAGTGAGAGAAGATTGTCAATCCATGGTCTTCTTCATTTCATATAATAAATCAAGGGCCTGGCGGGGGCTTAAATCGTCCACATCAACCCCTGTAAGCAAACTGTGGACGGGGCTTACTTCAGGTCTAGGAAAAAGAGATAACTGGTTGGGGTGACTTTTGCTGCGCTGCTTCCGTGTTTTTTGGCCTTTGGCAATTGTGGGGGTGCCATCCTGGCTAAATTCACCGGATTCAATGTTTGTCAAAATTTCCTTGGCTCTTTTGACAACCCTGGCAGGTACTCCGGCAAGGCCGGCAACCTGAATCCCGTAGGATCGATTTGTCCCTCCTTTTACCAGTTTATGAAGAAAGATAATGGTGTCATTCCATTCCCGAATAGCAATAGAGTAGTTGCGAACCCTTTTTTCAGTACGGGAAAGGTCGGTGAGTTCATGATAATGGGTGGCAAACAGGGTTTTAACACCTTTGCTGTTTTTGTTAACCAGATCTTCTGCAACTGCCCAGGCAATGGCCAGGCCGTCAAAGGTAGATGTGCCTCTGCCGATTTCATCAAGAATGACAAGGCTCTTTTCGGTGGCATTGTTTAAAATGTTCGCGGTCTCATTCATCTCAACCATGAACGTTGACTGACCCCGCCGCAGGTCATCCATGGCGCCTACCCTGGTGAAAATCCGATCCACCACCCCGATGGTGGCACTTTCCGCAGGAACAAATGAACCCATCTGGGCCATGAGTACGATGAGGGCTGTCTGGCGCAGGATGGTGGATTTCCCGGCCATGTTTGGACCTGTGATGATAAGGACCTCCTCGCTACTCTGGTCGAGATACACATCATTAGGGACAAACTTACCAGTGGGTAGAGAACGTTCGATCACGGGATGACGTCCTTCAATAATATCAATAATCTCAGCATCATTCACAACAGGGCAGTGGTAACGATGCAACTGGGCCACTTCGGCAAGGCAGGCCAGAAGGTCAGTGCTGGCAAGCAGTGCAGCACTTTTTAAAAAGCGTGAGCTTTCTGCAGCCAGATTTGACCTGATTTGGGTGAAGAGCAGGTATTCAAGCTCCAGACGTCGTTCCTGGGCACTGAGAACCTTGGTTTCAAATTCTTTCAGTTCAGGGGTGATAAATCGTTCGGCATTAACCAGGGTTTGTTTCCTGATATAGTTCTCAGGAACATTTGCAGACTGGAGCTTGCTGACCTCTATAAAGTAGCCAAAGACTTTATTGAAACCAACTTTCAGTTTGGCGATACCAGTGGCTTTGCGTTCCTGATTTTCAAGGTCAAGAATCAGTTGCTTGCCATGTTGCTGAATATGGACAAGCTCGTCGAGTTCCTGATTCTGCCCTGGCTTGATCAGTCTACCGTCACGCAGGGTAATGGGAGCTTCTTCGTGGATGGTATCTTCAAGGATCTGGTGCAGGTCGGATAGCGTATCAAGTGCGGCACCAAGCTCCTGGATGTGGTCGGAATCACATTGAAGCAGTAATTCTTTTATGGCCGGGAGTTTAGCAATGGAATGTTTCAGGGCAAGCATGTCACGGCCATTTCCATTGCCGAGGACCATACGGCTGTTGAGGCGCTCAATGTCGTAAATTGAGGTGAGTAGCTCCCGAAATCTGGTGCGAATATGACTGTGCTTATAGAGGAATTGGACAGCCTGGAGGCGGCTGTTGATTCTGGTGACATCGCGCAGGGGAAAAAGGATCTCCTGTTTGAGGAGTCTTGCACCCATGGGAGTGCAGGTGTGATCAAGTACCGAGAGAAGTGAACCTTCTCGCTTGCTGCCGATGATGGTCTGGGTCAATTCAAGATTTCTTCTGGATGAATCGTCAATCTGCAGAATCAGGTCAAGGTCGATAGGAGTCAGCCTCTCAATATGGCTGATATCGCTTTTCTGAGTCTCAATAATGTAGTCAAGCAATACACCCGCAGCTGAAATTCCAAGCTTGTAGGCACCACAGCCAAAACCAGCAAGATTTGTAACCTGAAATTGTTCAATGAGCAATTCTTCACAGCTTTTTAAGTGGTATCTGTTTGCAGGGCGTGTGGTAATACAGATTCCAGGTAACAGGGTCGCAGCCGTGTCGAGCAGTGGTGCCAGAGTATCCGTGTCATCATCATTGACAAGAATCTCGGCAGGTGTCATTCGGGTGAGCTGATCAAGTATTGCTTCTCCGGTATGTTCAGGATCTTCAAATTCGCCGACTAGAAAAGCACCGGTTGAAAGATCAAGGAAACTGATTCCGTAGAGTATCTGCTTACCTTTTTTCATAAAACTCAATGAGGCAACAAAAAGATTATCCTTGTCGTCGAGGAGTCCGGAATCGGTGACAACACCAGGGGAAATGATACGAATTACTTCACGGCGCACGATTCCTTTAGCTTCGCTGGGGTTTTCTGTCTGCTCACAGATGGCAACCCGGCGTCCGGCCTTAACGAGCTTGGCCAGATAATTTGTTGCGGCATGATAGGGGATACCGCACATGGGAACCCTGTTAGACTCGTTTTTGTTGTTTCGAGAAGTGAGGGTGATGCCAAGTATTTTTGAGGCAATCTCGGCATCCTCAAAGAACATCTCGTAAAAATCACCCATCCTGTAAAAGAGAATGGTGTCAGGATGTTGTTCCTTGATACCAAGGTACTGTTGAAGCATGGGGGTGATTTTTGCTGGTTTACTCATCGGACTGTTCAGGGGCTGTAGTGGTCTGTTGGAGTGCCTGGAAATGTGGGAGTAATCTGTCGTAGGTGGTGAGGAGATGTTCCGGGACTGAGCGAACTTCTCCAATAACGGCCATGAAATTGTGGTCTCCCTCCCAGCGGGGAACAATATGGAAATGGAGATGATCAGCAATGCCTGCACCGGCAACCTCTCCCTGGTTGCAGCCAATGTTGAATCCATCGGGACGGAGTTCCTTCTGAAGTATGTTTGTGGCAGAAGAAACCGTGTCCATCAGAGCAGACAGAGAAGGGCTGTCAAGTGATACAATAGAGTCAATATGATCAATTGGTGCAACGAGGAGGTGGCCATTAGTGTAGGGAAATCGGTTCAGGAGTACAACTGTGCACTTATTTCGAAACAGCAGAAGCCGGTCTCTTGAATGGCTGCAGTTGCCAGGAGGCTCAAAAAGGCATCCGGTTAATTTTGCAGCTTCTCCCGCAACGTGCTCCATGCGCCAGGGGGCCATGAGAGTCTTCATGAAATGTTCTCTGTAAACTGGTACAGTGCAGCTGTTATGCCATTCCGAGAGATATTGAGAATGGCATAGCTTCCTGGTGCTCCGTAGCGGCCTGTACTGGAAAATGAACCGGGATTGATAAACAGAGTGTCTGCAAATTGATGGTTTGCAGCAAAATGAGTGTGGCCATAAACGATACAGTCGACTGTGGGGAAGAGGTCCCACATTCTCTCTTCTATATTGTGTCTGGATCCTGCACCATGGCAGAGTCCAATTGTATATCCTTCAATTTCTATGACTTTACTGGTGGGGAGGGTCCGGAAGGATGATTGTTCACACATGTTTCCGTGTACTGCGTGGACTTCCTTGTCCTTGAAAACATCGAGAATGGAGATGTCGGTCAGGTCTCCTGCGTGGAGGATGATGGGGCAGTTTTTAAATGCCTGATGGACTTGTTCGGTGAACAATGGCGAAGGACTACTTATGTGGGTGTCTGAGAGGATTCCGATTTGAGTCACGGTACTGCTGGCTCCAGATGTTTTGTTGTTTTGATAAGTGTGCTTGAGAACTGTCGAATCGTAATTAGTATAACTTGTAGGAGTTTATGAAGCACCTGAAAAATTTTTCTTTTTTTACTGGAACTGATAGGCTTGATATAAGAGATCCAGAATCCGGAATCTCCTGCTGCGCTTATCCGGGCCGGGGGACCATATAAAAGACAGTTGAAATCGAACAGTTTACCGCGGAGAGGCAGGCGGTTGGAAGGAGTATATATGACTGACAGAAATGCAATTCATGCAGAAGTTGAAGTGATAAATGAGGGCGGTGAGCAAAACAATAATATTGCCCTTCCAAGCAGGATACTCCCTCAGCATCTTTACCTGATTCCCATAGCTACCCGGCCATTTTTTCCTGGTCAGATGCAGCCCATTGTCCTTTCAGGGGAGTATTGGAAAGAGACTATCCAGAAGGTTGGTGAGACCGACCAGAAACTGGTGGGGCTAGTTTATACTAATAATATACCTGCCCAGGAAACCGCTCCTGAGGATTTCGCAAGCATTGGATGCGTGGGAAAGATTTTGAAACCAACAATGCAGGAGTCCAACATCCATTTTATTTGTCAGGGAATGTATCGCTTCCGTATTAAACGCTGGCTGGGAACCAAGGTTCCTTTTCTGGTGGAGGTTGAGTATCCTGAAGACGTGGAAAAAGCCACTCTGGACGACACAGAAGTTCGGGCCTATGCCCTGTCCATTATCGCTGCAGTAAAGGAGTTGGTGCAGGCAAATCCTCTCCATGGTGAAGAGTTGAAACAGGCCCTGCAATACTTTTCCCCAAGTGAGCCTGCTCCGTTGACCGATTTTGCGGCAACACTTACCACTGCCACAGGAGAGGAACTCCAGAAAGTTCTTGAGACATTACCGGTACTTGAACGGATGCAGCGTGTCTTTCCACTCTTGCACAAGGAGGTGGAGATTACCAAACTTCATGGGGAGATCAGTAAGGATGTAAATACCAAAATCAACAAACGGCAGCGACAGTTTTTTTTAAAAGAGCAGCTGAAAACCATCCAGAAAGAGCTTGGTATCACAAAAGATGACCGGAAGTCCGATGCTGAAGAGTTTGAAAAGCGTCTGGAGAAACTGAACCCTCCAGTGGCTGTGGCTGAACGAATCGAAGATGAAATGAATAAGTTGAGTTTCCTGGAGAAGGGATCCCAGGAATATGCTGTGACCAGGAATTATCTTGATTGGATGAGTTCCGTTCCCTGGGGAGTTTTTTCTGAAGATAAACTGGGTATAAAAGAGGCTAGGAAAATACTCGATCGGGACCATGATGGTCTTGATGATGTGAAAGAGCGGATTGTTGAGTTTCTGGCAGTAGGGGCTTACAAAAGAGAGGTGTCCGGTTCTATTATGCTGCTTGTTGGTCCGCCTGGTGTCGGTAAAACCTCCATTGGCCTCTCTGTGGCCGATGCCATGGGACGTGAATTTTATCGTTTCAGTCTCGGTGGAATGCGGGACGAGGCTGAGATTAAAGGACACAGACGTACCTATATCGGGTCCATGCCGGGTAAGTTTGTTCAGGCCCTCAAGGAGGCAAAAACCTCTAATCCCGTGATCATGCTCGACGAGATTGACAAGATCGGGGCATCGTTTCGGGGTGATCCGGCCTCGGCACTTCTTGAGGTTCTTGATCCCGAACAGAACTCCGGATTTCTTGACCATTATCTAGATCTCAGGGTGGATTTGTCAAAAGTCCTTTTTATCTGTACAGCCAATCAGCTTGATACCATCCCTGGCCCACTGCTCGACCGCATGGAGATCATCAGGCTTTCCGGTTATATTACAGAAGAAAAGATGACCATTGCCAGAAATCATCTCTGGCCCAAATCCCTGCAGAAAGCCGGTTTGAAAAAGAGTCAGTTGACAATAAGTAATGCTGCGTTGCGACTGCTGGTTGAGGGGTATGCTCGAGAGGCTGGTGTGCGAAAAACCGAGAAACACCTGCTGAAGATAGTGAGAAAGGCTGTGGTACGCTTTCTTGAGGATCCGGATCTTAGCATATCAGTTACTGTCAAAAACATCGAAGAGTTTCTGGGCAAGCCATTTTTTAAAAAGAAATCTCTGATTACCGGTGTCGGGGTCATAACCGGGTTGGCTTGGACTGCACTGGGAGGAGTTACTCTGGCTGTTGAGGCGGCAGCAGTCGAACGAAAGGGTGGAGGTTTTAAACAGACCGGACAGCTTGGCGATGTGATGCGCGAATCCTCTGAAATCGCATATAGTTTTTTACTCTCAAACGCAAAACGTTATGGGATAAAAGATACGTTTTTTCAGGATCATTTTGTTCATCTCCATGTCCCTGAGGGTGCAACCCCCAAGGATGGACCGAGTGCCGGAGTGACGATGGCTTCAGCGCTGTTGAGCCTAGGGCTTGGGAAAAGAATGAAACACAATCTCGCCATGACCGGAGAGCTGACTCTCACCGGACAAGTTCTTCCTGTGGGAGGAATTAAGGAGAAAGTGATTGCCTCAAAACGATGCGGAATTACGGAACTGATCCTGCCGGAAGCGAACAGGGATGACTTTGAGACTCTTCCCGAGTATGTTAAGGAAGGGTTTGATGTCCATTTTGCAGAACGATATGATCAGGTGGCAAAAGTGGTGTTAGCAGCTCTGAATGGCTGAGGAGAAATGGTGTGAAAAATAAAAAGAGTGTTTTGCTGGCCGGTTTTGCCCTGCTGATCTATCTTTTAGCTCAGCAGGGAGAGGATCTGGCCCGCGCATTACCTGAAAAATCCCCTGGTTCCAATATTGTTTTGCAGACAGCTTTTAGCAAAAGACAGTCTGATCTTCAGGTAAAGGGGCAGGGTATTGTCAAAAAAGTTCTCCCCGACGACTTGAAAGGCTCACGACATCAGAAGTTTATTCTCCAGGTCAACCCGAACCAGACGGTTCTGGTTGCCCATAATATTGATGTCGCTCCACGCCTGCCGGGGCTGAAACGAGGAGACAGTGTTGCATTTTATGGAGAATATGAATGGAATAAGCGGGGTGGGGTGATCCATTGGACCCACCACGACCCTGGTGGTCGCCACATTAACGGCTGGTTGAAATATAATGGACAAATCTACTGGTAATATCATTCAAAGGCGGTTGCTCAGGAGTTTTGGCCACTCCATTCAGGGATTACTGGCTACTTTCAAGGAGGAAGAGGCCTTTCGGGTTGAGGTACTTCTGGCTCTGCTTCTTGTGCCACTGGGCCTGTATCTTGGAGAAACTGGAGTTGCCAAGGCGCTGCTGGCAGGAAGTGTCTGCCTGGTGTTGATTGTTGAGATAGTTAATTCTGCTGTTGAAAGTGTGGTGGACAGATTCGGAACAGAGTACCACGAGCTTTCCGGGCGGGCCAAAGATCAGGGATCCGCAGCAGTATTTCTGGCACTGTTTCTGGTATTGCTTGTCTGGGGGACGGTGTTGTGGCCAGGGATTATATGACTGGCATGATTCCTTGTCTGTGTCAAAAAACAACTTAAAACGTTGTTTCGCTCCATTGTAAAATCGAAACTCCATAAGTTTTTGACTATTCTTCCACAGATGCTGCTCAGCTATAGATTGTTCTGGTTAAACCGAACAGCTTTAACAACTCCGAAGATACTCCCGGCAACACACGACCAGTAAGCAATCCAGAGTCCAAAGTGGGAGCCCAGCCACCATCCAATCCAGCCGTAGAGCGATATGCTCAGCAGGATGATAAGTTTTTTCATGACTTTGATGTGATTGTTCATGTTGGATTAGAAGAAGGGGAGGCAATATCAGTTAATGATTGTTTTTCTGCGCGGGTATGGTGTTTTGGGCAAGTCCGTCAATATTGTATAATATGATAAGTTTTTTCCCCATGTGGCATATTATTGTAAAAGGTAACCTGACAGCCAGTATAATCCCATTCCAACCAGTACTGTAGCTCCGAGGCTTTTTGTCTTCAGAGCAAAGAACAGAGTGGGGATGGCCACAAGAAACTCAGGTTTTCCAAGGTCGAGGGTTCTAGTGCTCTGGTCTGTGAAGAGAATGGGAGCAAGGAGCGAGCAGAGGATGGCTACTGGAATCATGCTCAGCCAGTCGATCAGCCACTGAGGGAGTTTTCGTTGTGCCAGGTAAAAAAGGGGGAGCCAGCGTGGCAGGTAGGTTACAAGGCCCATTCCACCAAAAAGAATAATGTAATCTGAAAAGTTCATTTGTGCCTGTCTTGATAGCGTTTAAAAAAATATCCAATGGTGGCTGCACTGACGGAAGCCCCGAGAATATAACTGTCTCCGGGGATGAACAGATACCAGAGGGTTGCTATGAGCAGTGCTGCAAATCCGGTGAGAAAAAAGGTGATATTGTGGAGTTGGAAGAGCAGCAATGCCAGGAACATGGCAGTGAGGGCATAATCGGTACCAAAGGCCCCACGGGGTATGAACTGGCCTAAGAGAGCGCCGCAGGTGGTGGACAGAATCCAGGCCATATTGGAGAGCTGGTTTACGGTTAATGCACGTTTGAAATCCCAGTTTCCTGTGCGAAAACGAGCCATGTTCACCGCAAAGCTTTCATCGGTGATGCCATAGGCGAAAAAGCTAAGCAGCAGGCGTTGCAACCCGCTTAAGTATACCGCGACAGCAGAACTCATGAGAAAATGGCGGAGATTAACAACAAAGGTTGTGAAAAGTATGGCCCACAATGAGGCTCCTGCTGTGAGCATGGCTACGCAGATGAATTGGGCCGAGCCGGCAAAGACCATTATGGACATCATGGTCACTGCCCACACCGGGAGACCGGCCTGGTTTCCCAGCACGCCAAGTGCAAGTCCTATGGGGATATAGCCAAAACAGATGGGCCAGGCTGCCATGGCCCCTTCCCGAAACCAGGAATCGTCATCTTCGGTGGCTGCGCTGTCTGTCATAATAATTATAATTTAAGTCGTGATGGTTTTTTGCTAAATTGCGGCGTACTCGGGTAAATCGAATCAAACAAAAAATGAAGCAACGAAGTAGGTGGAAATTTTTTTACGCCGTCATTAGGTTCGAGTAACTCTTTTCTATCTGTTCGGCTGCTGCTACAGCTTTCTCCAGAGTCGTTCTTTCTTTTATGGGTTGCCAAAGAGGTGTTCCCGTGGGTATAATAGCAGATTTTGAGGAAAATATACGTTTTTGTATGAGAATAAAATCCCTTATCGGGGATCTGTAATTTGTGGAGATGGATTATGTTAAGTGCTTCTGATTTGCGTAAAGGGCTGAAGATACAGATTGATGGTCAGCCATATATTATAACTCATTTTGAGTTTTCAAAGCCTGGAAAGGGCCAGTCTCTTTATCGTTGTAAGATGCGAAATATGATCACCGGAAATCAGTTCAGCCAGACATATCGTTCCAATGAGAAATTTGAGAAGCCAGCCCTTGAAGAGCGAAAAATGCAGTATTTGTATAATCAGGGTGATGAGTACCATTTTATGGACACTGAAAACTATGAGCAGACATTTATTACCAGGGAACAGCTTGGTGAAAATGTGAGTTTTCTCCAGGATAACATGGAACTGGATGTTCTTTTTTTTGATGAGAAACCCATTGATGTAACTCTGCCTATTTTTGTGAATCTTGTGGTTACCGTGGCAGAACCCTGGGCTAAGGGGGACACTTCCGGAAATGATACCAAACCGGTTACAGTCGAAACCGGCTATGTGCTCCAGGTCCCTCCTTTTGTTGTTGAAGGTGATAAAATTCAGATAGATACCAGAACCGGAGCGTATGTGACCCGGGTGAAAGAGTAGTTCTGATTCAGGGAAGATTTATAAACGACTCGTCACTGTTGCCTTTCCGCGTATTACTACAATGGTTTTTTGTATAAATATTTTTCCCCTCAGTTATGCTTGAGATTAAAATGCTGCATCAGCGTGCAGCATTTTTTCAGGCAATCCGAAGATTTTTTCAGGGACAGGGATTTCTTGAAGTAGACACCCCTGTCCGTCAACCTCTTGTCATTCCCGAACAGAATATCGTTCCGATCCCTTCAGCGGGTCATTTCCTGCAGTCTTCTCCAGAGTTATATATGAAGCGCCTCCTGGCAGGTGGCTGTGAAAAAATTTTTCAGATTTGCCACTGCTTCAGATCCGGTGAACGGGGACGGCTTCATCTCGAAGAGTTTGTGATGCTGGAATGGTACCGGTTGGATTGCGGCTACACCAAGCTTATGGGGGATTGTGAATGTCTGTTTGAGTTCCTGGAATCACGGGTGACTCCATGGCATTTTCCGGTTTCTCTGTGTACTCCCTGGCAACGGATAACGGTGGAAGATGCGTTTCACAAATACTGTTCAATGACTCCAGCTCAGGCTTTGGATCAAGGGATTTTTGATCTGCTGCTGGTGGAGAAGGTTGAAGCGAATCTGGGCGATAAAACACCCACATTTCTCTACGATTATCCACTGGAACTGGCATCGTTGGCCCGTTCCAAAGTTGAGAATCCTGGAATTGCAGAACGCTTTGAACTGTATGTTGCGGGGGTGGAGCTTGCCAATGGCTTTTCAGAACTCACGGATCCTGTTGCACAGCGCGCTCGTTTTATGGAGGAATATGCAGGAATGGAGAATTTTCCTGAAGGTGAAAAAAAGATGCCGGAACTGTTCCTGAAGGATCTTGGGAAAATTGAGAGTGCCGCTGGTATTGCAATGGGTCTGGATCGATTGTTCATGCTGATATCTGGGCAGGGGAGTGTGGATGATGCAGTTACTTTTGCACCGGATGATCTTGATGTCTAATGAATTTGTTAAATAGAATCTTTTTGACAAGGACAATTGAAATGTGATAATGTTTCTTAGTTAAGGGGTCAGTTGTTATATTTCTGACTCTTTCCTGTCCTTTTCAAAGGGAAGAGGGCATATCTTAAATGTGGAGATTGAACCATGGACACAAAGGAACTGAAAAAGGTCCTTGCTGGAATCGGTGTCGTCGGCTTGCTGGCCGGTGGCGGTGTTGCCGTTCCAGGTAGTGCCGGGGCCAGCGGTTGAGGTGGTGAAAAACCCAGTGCAGTTGGCACTGACACACCCGCAGCCGGTAGTGGCTGAGGCGGAACCAAAGACGACGCAGTTAGCGTCGAAGAACACGCCCAAGATGCTGCCGAAGCAGCTGAAGAAGCAGTTGGAAATGCAGAAGAAGCAGTTGAAGATGTGAAAAAAACGCTTCCTCAGCAGAGTGGCTGAAGTGGTTAATCTGTAAGTGCGGTCGCACTTCTTATTTGAATCCGTAAGCGTTTGATGGTGAGAGTATATTATCAAGGCACAATCAAGAAGCCGTCACGGGTTCAGGCGGATGGAAAATACCGATAATGACAAATGTCATTATCGGTATTTGTCTTATGGGAGATGTGGTTACTCCTGTCTTAGATTCTGAACACTGTTTTGTTGCGTCCTGAACCTTTTGCCTTATAAAGTAACCTGTCTGCTCTGTGTAGCAGCTCATCAAGGTTTTTCACGTTCTCATCGGCTTTTATAACACCTGTACTGATGGTGCACTGAATTACAGATGCGCTGCCTGTTTTGATCTTCAGGGCTGCAACTTTTTCTCGTATGTTCTCCAGCTGTTTTATGACATTCTCCTCAATGGAGTATCTGCAGAGAATGGCAAATTCTTCTCCGCCCAGCCTGCCAAAGATGGCATCCTGGTGTATACATTTGCCGATGGTTTCCGTCACTGTTTTGATGACAATATCTCCGTAAGCGCCACAACAACCCCATCTTTTTTCTCAAGGCGCGCTGTGTCATAATGAGTCCCATTGGAAACCATATCCAGGGAGGATTCAGGTGGCAGAGTACAAAAATATCAGGAAGCGGTCAAGATC
>Ga0256840_1000305_pt1 | contig 49977 bp, 43 predicted proteins | sample 355202metaG_FD_185969 | JGI IMG/M metagenome (GOLD analysis project Ga0256840, IMG submission 185969) | Hydrothermal vent microbial communities from Mid Atlantic Ridge, Atlantic Ocean - 355-202 | ecosystem: Environmental > Aquatic > Marine > Hydrothermal vents | place: Atlantic Ocean: Mid...
GAATATGTTGCCAATGAATGGCCGGAAAATCATAAAAAGCAAGCATCTGCTCCTTATCTTTAACCAAACATTTCATTGCTCCGGGATACTTGTCGCCAAAGCGCTTGACGGTACCTTCAAAGGCTTTATAGGCATCCACCCTCGCTGAAAATCAGGGAAACGGAGCGATAGCGAAGTGATGATTTTTAGTCCGCAGTAGGCGACAGGGTTGTCGCCAATCCGAAGTGCACTGCGATAGCAGTGCGCGAGGGAGGCTAATAGTTATCCCGACAGACGTCAAGCCATTTGAGGTAGCTTTAACGTAGCGGCTTTTGTGCGAAGTTGAAGCGGACGCAGGGCGTACTGAGGCTTATCCAATTCGCTCCGTATGTGAATGAATATTTGGCGACAGGAGTCCCAAGTATTTCATGAGGTAGGATGGCGCGCCTACACGCGTCAGCTGTGCCGAAATCCTACGCGAACCATAAAATGGGCAACGCGTATAGATCTTATCAATCAGTCGCATCACCTGTAATTCCTCATCTGATACAGGTGTTGACTGATAGTAGAGCGTTGAACGATTGAATCCCAACCGCTCACACTGTCGACGAATACTAATGGCTTCATACTTTGGCTCTATCCATTGTCGCTTGAGTTCAATAAGGCTCGTTAACTTTTTTTAAGCCAGCCCAGTTCAACCTTTAACCGACCTATTTCTTCATAGAGAGGTGAGGTTAATGCTGCCTCGTCAATTGTTTTAGCACGCCCTGATTCAAATCACTGAGCTGCGCCATCGACCAAACATTTCTTCCAATTACTCACCTGGCCTGAAGAGATTTTATGTGCGGAAATTAGCTCTGCTGCTGTTTTATCGCCTTTATAAGCTTCTAAGGCAACTTTTGCCTTAAATCTTGCACTGTGTGATTTTCATTTTGTACTCATAATAATAAACAACCTATATTTTGAGCTAAATCGCTCCTTAAGTATTGGTCTAAATATTGGGGGGCACTATAATTTTCTAAAAATGCCTTTCTCGTAGAGACAAAATAGCTAGGAAACATAAGAGCATGATGTTTAATATTTTTTTAATGCGGTTGCCCTGAATATTTAGACAAATACGTCACATCTATATGTAAATAACCCGACTCATATTCTTCAAATTTATTGGCTTGCTCCTTTTTTCTTCTGGAACCCTATTATATCAAATGCTCTCAGAGTTCGATAAACGTAGCCGCCAAGTAAACCCACCTACCCAAACCATTTCATTTACTTTAAAGGTGGAATTTTTTCAGTCATTACCCAAGGTAAAAACAGACCTAGTGCTTCTGGTTCATAATGTCGTCCCAGTTTAGGCAATTCAGTCAGAAAATATTTAATACAAGTAAAAAGTTCTAAGTTATGCTCTGGTTGGCGACCGCCCTATCGCCTACTGAGGACGAAAAATCACCACTTCGCAGTCACACTCCGTTTCTCTGGTTTTCAGCATAGGATTGGCTTTAGCCACGATAGTTCATGCAGCTAAAGCCACTCCCACTTAATATAATATGTAAACTAAAAAATGAAGGATGCCGAAAAATCTTTATTATGCTTTTTTTAATCTTAGAAATAAACTATAAATACCCCATTTTAAAGAAGGAAGTGCAGATAAAGCAGCTCCAGAAAATATTTTAGCTGCTACTTTTTTCCCCTCTTTACTAAGTTCTTCCGTCAACATTTTTTCCGTAATAGCTAAACTTTTTCTTGCGTAAGTTAGAGCAGGCACATTTGAACATACAATAAGAAGGTGTTGATAAACACTGATTTCTAATAAGCGTTTATCTTGCAAACTGAGTTGATTAGAGACCGAGCCTGTTATTCTTTTTTCTGGTGCAAAATGCGTTGCGCAAATTTCAGGTCTAAATAAAATACCTTTAGCCTGATCACAAACTCTAACAAACAAGTCCACATCTTCGGCAAAACGAGTATGCGGCCAAAAGCCCCCTATTTGTTTAATTAAGCGCCCCTGTACTATCATAATATTCAAATGTGCATAATCTGGATAGAGCAGTATTTGTCCAGGTTCTAACAGATGAACTCCTTTAATAACCGTATTTTGTTGCAAAGCAATGTGAGTTACTTGTTGCATTTGCTGTTCAATAACAACCCGTCCTTGCCCATCTTTAATTTGCATGCCTGCAAAATAGGCTTGGGCTTTAGTTGTTTCTAATGCTTTTGCAGCAGTAGCTAAATGATCTTCACGGTGCCAGCAATCATCATCATCACAAAATGCTAGATACTCTCCTTGAGCTTTTTCAATACCTATATTACGTACAGCGGCAGGCCCTGACCCAAAGGAATCAGCAGCATTAATTTCATACCACTGAAAACGTTCATCGTAGTTTTTTAGTAATTGTTGGTGTTGTTGACGAATATCTACGGACGAACCATCATCTAAAATTAAAACGCAGTAATTTGTAAACGTTTGTTGATAAATGGCATCTAAACATGTTTCCAGCTCTGATCCACGGTTGCGCGTTGGAACAATAATAGAAAAAAAAGGTGTTGTCATTTTGTATTTAACCACGCTATAGCATTATTAATTAACTTTTCCCGATCTACCGCACTGGAAAAGGTATGATCGGCACTGGGTTCATCGATACGTGTCAATTGAGTCGCACTGATCACTTGCTGCCAACGCACTGAAACATTGACTAATTCATCAAATTCCTTGCCTATTAAACTTAAACCACTCATAAATAATAAAACATCGCCTGAAAATAACGCTAAGCCTTCGCTCATTTTTTCTTGATAGGTACTCAATTCAGAAAATTTCTGACTACTCTGTGAACCATTCTGGTTCTTTAGCCCTTTCGATGCTTCCCATAAATTCAGTAAAGAAAATAAAGATTTAAACGGGTTAAATTTAAAGCTAAATAGTTTCAACCAAAAGCTCTTTTGCATAATACGCATTAGATAATAATACTTAATATACGTTTTTGCTTGAGTAGCTTCATTGCGTACCCACGGATTTTGCATAATTAAGTGTTTTACACGCGCATCTTTCCACGCATACATCATTACAGAAGAAGCGGCATTACACTCTGCCCACAGCACTGTATTTTTTATTTCAGGCATTTCAGTATAAAGCTGATCAATAGCACTTTTTATATCGTCATCTACAGATTCAAAGCCTTTAAACTCTCCTCCACTATCACCAAAACCGCGATAGTCAAAACGTAAAACAGGATAACCTTCCGCAGCTAAACGCCTACTCCAGAGTATAATTTGGCGCGCACAACCAACACGGTATTGTGGACCACCGGCAACAACAACTACAATAGCTGTTTCTTTGGGGTTGTCAGGCTTATGTAATATACCGATTTGCGGGGAACCTTGACAGGTAATAAGCAGGGCGATTTCTTTAGCATTCATATTTTAAATTTAGTCTTAATAATTATAGGTAATAAATGTACAGTCATATTTAAATTATGAATTTAAGACGGGACATTAGTTATACTTGTAGGGCGTGATCAATCCACCTTTAGAAATGGCTTCGGACATTGGCGGACTAAAGCTACGCCCTACAGATTTTAATAGGCTCCGCTTATCGGTAGTCAAAAAATTTAGACAAGGGTGCAGTAGCTTTAGATATTGCACTCTTGTTATTATCTCTCCACTTAAATTTGTAGTCCATATTTTAACCTGCTAATTTCAAGCTAGCGAGCGTCCTCTCTATTAATAAAGGGGTTAATTCTCGCTCATGTAACTGCCAAAAAAAAGGACCTGTATACGTATGCACTCTATAATTAATTTTTTTATCACTCCATGTTTGCAATAAACGCTGGCTAGCTAAAGGTAAATCCCCCTTCTCCTCCATAGTTACTTCAAACCAATCAATGATGGGTAATTTATCAGATACGGGGTATTCGATCATTTTTTGAGCGTCAATACCTCGCACCATTTGTGCCGTTATTTCATAACCCGCCACTTCAATAGAGCTTCCAGTCTGAAGCATAGCCCGCATCTCTAGTGCCGTTTCTTTTTTTAAGCCACGATCCATTAACATTGCAATGCGCAGGCGTAAAAATTGAGTCATAAATGCACTGCCATCTATGACAGGCTGCCAGAGCAATATTTTCCTATACCGTTCTGGCTGTTTGACTGCACAGGACAGCGCAAGCATGGCACCGAGACGCAAACCCCACAATGCAACATGATGATACCCTTGGCTTTGCAGCCATCGATAAGCGCTATCTACATCCTTCTCCCATTGATCCCAATGATTTTCAGAAAAATCTCCCTGACTATCACCAGTACCATAATAATCAAGTAATAAACATCCATAGCCCTGAGCAACCAGCTGCCGAGCCTGCATGGCCACCATAACGCGACATCGATTAAGCTCCTCCGCAAACGAGGGTAAAAATAAAAAAATCGTTTGATCTTTATCTTTAGGAGCCGCAAATAAGCTAAATAAATCTCCCTGTGTTCCCTTTAGATATTGGGGCTGCAGAACAATTTCTTGAAATGATGACTCTCTCATATTTTGCTTTCTATAAATTGCATTAAACTGCCAAAAGTTTCAAAGGATTCGGCACTAATTTCATCATCATCAATAATACAACCGAGATTCTCTTCAATTGCAGTAACAATATTGACTACTCCCATTGAATCTAACTCTGGTAGTGCTCCTAACAAAGGTGTTTCTGATGTATAGGTAGTAACTGCGTCACCTAGTTGTAGGTGTTGTTGTAATATAGATTTTAATAGTTTTTCAATATCCATTCAGAGACCCCATTCTTTTATTAATGTTTGTTATAAATATTCACGTTAAAAACCAGTACGCATTGAAAATTCTAACTTATGAAAAATCCGCCATTACCAAGGTTTTTACCGGAAACCTAAATATCTTTAATAGATTCCTACTAAATCTTGTACCCATACACATGACTGGATAGCATATAGGAATGACGAATACGAAAAAATATTAGCTAAAAATTACATATTTCAAGGTAGCTGCGGCTTATCAAAAATAGTCTAACGTTTGACAAATCCTTGTGAGCTTATCGCGACCTTTGCATTGTTTACATTAATTATACTGACCTTTTTCTCTACTGGCTGAGTGTGGGTATTTTTTTCAATTTTCGTTAATACAATAATAATCGCTACGAAATGCCACGGCAAGTCAAAATAAGAAAGACTTAAAAACGCCCCCCCAGCTAAATACGCTAAAAAGCCCACTTTCAACATTTTTGCTAAATTTGCTATCCACTGTTTATCATCTTGATTTGCACAGTTTTTTATTAAGGTATTACAGTGCAACCAAGCAACTATAAATATCAACAAAAACAAGATTAACCCTAACCAACCATGTTCGCCCAATACACTAAAGTAAATACTATGTGCGACAAAAGCTATGTTTTTTAAAGGATCAAAGCCCTCTAAATATTGAGAATAGGTTGCTTTAGACCATAAGTTTAAACCTCCCCCCAAAAAATTATGATTTGCAACGTTAATCGCCAATTGCCAAGCGTGTATGCGCCCCATTGCGGACGCATCTTCTTCGTAGGTATTTACAGTATCCATTCGTTGATACCATGATTCCGGTAAAAAACTTGCCACTAAAGCACCAAAGATGCCTATCGCCATACCTGAAACTACTTTTTTATCAGTTTGCAACCAGTAGTACCCACCAACAATGGCAATTGCCAGAAAAGCGCCTCTTGACTGCGAGCCAATCACAGAAACACACATTGAAACAATAGAAAAAAGTAACAGCCTCTTCTGCCATTTTTTAGGTGAAATTCCTCTTAAATACACCATAAGCGGTATGACCATTAAACTCGCAATAGCCAGTGAATTATTTTCTTCAACAAAAGAACCTGGAGGCCCCCATACCCGAAATGCCCCTCCAGTCATTACTGTAAAAACGCCACCTTTTGTTCCAAAATAACCTAAAGAAATAACGATAACTAAAATGAGCTGGTTAACTCTTTCTCTATTATTGATTAGCATTATAGTTAGAAAAATAGGTAGCTGTATTTTAAGAATTTTTATATATTGAGATTCTGCTTCATCTGGCTCGAATGCAAACAAAGTCGTTAAACCCATCCATATGATAAATAATAATAATAAGTAAACCAAAGTATCTTTAGGAATTGTTTTAGGTTCTTTGGTAAACAGTACCGCTACAACCGTAACAACCGCTGTCATTTGAGCAAAAGGCATGGAATAAGCAAAACCATAACAAAGTCTATGTGGATTCATATAGCCTAACCAAGACCATAATAATATCCCAATATAAGGTTTTTTCAAGGTATAAAATAAACCTAGAAGCACCAACATTGTTACTGCAATATCACGCATTATTTTACTTCCCCCCAATAACCTACGCTATGCAGTTTCATCTTCAACTTTGTCTCTGGATAATTTTTGTTATAAATTATTTCAGCCTGTTCTTTAGCAGCATTATATTTTTTTTGTTTTACTAAAAATAATCCATACATATAACGAAACTTCAATTTTTCAGGCTCTAATTCAATAGCTTTTTTATATTCGGCTTCAGCCAAATTAACTTTATTAATTTTCTTTAAAAAAATCGCATATAAGATATGTACGGTAGCATCTGCTGGAACAAAGTTAATTGCCCTTTGAAAATAACATTCTACACTTGGGCTAACATTATTCATCCCTTCGGTATTTTTATACAAAATATCGTAATAAGAAATCGAACGTAAAGCTTTATAATGATTAGGGAATGCTCTTAGAGTATATTGCAAATCACCAATAACTGAACCAGACTTGCCTCTTAAAAGCTGCTGTACCTCAGGGGTAAAATGATAGGATTCCACTATAGGTAATTTAGTTGCTCTATGCTCTGCATTTGCATAGTCATAAGGCCCATACCTCATATGCTCACCAGCACAGGCAAAACCTCGAAAATCAACACCTACCCAAGGAGCTGACGAACCTGCAAAAGCCTCTGCGTGGCTCAATGCAATAAGAAATAGGATCATTTTTGGTAAGTATTGATTATACCTAAGCATGCCGCCTCCCAATATAAGTTAAAATCATGCGCAACATAAATTTAAACCCTTGCTTATCCCACGGTGTAAATCTAGGTAATTGGTATCTATCCGTTTGCTTTGTTAAAACGCCCCATGGCGTCGAGACGGCCGCCTTATAGCCCGCATCTTTCACTATAGAAATGTGCTCTTTTAAATAATCTTGCTCAGGCATGCCATTAGGATAAGCAAAAAAATCAACCCTTCTCTCTAACAATCTTTCCAATTCAACTTTATTATCTACAATCTCTTTTTCTGCGTCTTGAGCATTCAATGTTGCTAATATTGGGTGCGTAACGGTATGCCCACCTATTTCCATACCATTTTGATGCAGAGATTTCAACTGTTTATCCGTCATCATTAAGTCATCCGGTAAATTCTTCGCTTGCTCGGCAATGCTTTCTGCATATTGACTTCTTTGCTTCGGCTGTAGATGTTTTATTTTCTGGATAATTTCCTGAGCAACTTGGTATTTCTGATGCTCACTGGTAATACTTACCCTTCCTAATTCAATAGCTGTTAGGTCTAGTTCTATTTGTTTGGTATTACGTACGGATTCAATCACTTTATCATTCCACATAATACCGCCATTTAAATATCCCGTAGCGATAAAAAAGGTAGCCGTTAAGTTATGCTCTTTTAATATAGGTAAGGCATTGAGGTAGTTATCGGCATAACCATCATCAAACGTTATACATACAGCCCTAGGGGGAAGTTGATCTTTGTCTAGCTTGTCTAGTGCCTCTGCTAACGGCAGTACATTAAAATACTTAGCAAGTAATTGCATTTGCCAAGTAAAAACCTTTTTATCAACCTCTCCTGGCCTCATAAAGTCGGGGGCATCAAGGACTCGGTGAAAAATAAGAATAAAGAGCTTCTTTTTTTTTCCTAAACCAGAAGCAATAGTAGCTAACTGCTTTAATCCTAATAATATAAGTGATTGCATATTCTATTATGTTATTTTAATACTTATCTAGTACCTAAGTGAATTTAGGAATGAAAAATTAAAAACATGAAGTCATAAAAATAAATATAGGCATGACTTTAGTCGGGGCTAAAGTCATGCCCACAAAATTTTAGATTTGCATATTATTTACCTACTTTTGTTTAGTCATTGCCAAATAAATCCCGCGTATAAACCTTATCAACTACATCCTTAATATTATCAGATAATCGATTAGCAACGATAACATCTGACATTTCCTTAAAGTCATCGAGATTATTAATTACTTTCGAATTAAAAAACTCTTCTTCTTCGAGAACAGGCTCATAAATTACTACTTCAATCCCTTTCGCTTTTATACGCTTCATAATCCCTTGAATTGAAGAGGCCCGGAAATTATCGGAGCCACTTTTCATAATAAGGCGGTAAATACCGACTACTTTTGGGTTTCTCTTGATTATTGAGTCGGCTATAAAATCTTTACGTGTACTATTTGCATCAACAATCGCTCCAATTAAACTATTTGGGACTTCTTTATAATTAGCCCGGAGTTGTTTGGTATCTTTGGGTAAACAGTAACCGCCATAGCCAAAGGAAGGATTGTTATAGTGTCTCCCGATACGTGGATCGAGTCCAACGCCTTGAATAATCTCCTTAGTATCTAGTCCATGTGTTTCCGCATAGCTATCGAGTTCATTAAAATAAGATACTCGCATGGCTAAATAGGTATTAGAAAACAATTTAACGGCTTCGGCTTCAGTTGACCCTGTGAAAAGTACATCTATACCTTTTTTAAGCGCCCCCTCGACTAATAAGCTAGCAAATTTCTCTGCTCGCTCTGAGCGCTCACCCAAAATAATACGTGACGGGTAAAGATTATCGTATAACGCGCTACCTTCTCTTAGAAATTCAGGGGAAAAAATAAGATTCTCACAAGAGAATGCCTTACTTATTTGTTCAGTATACCCGACAGGGACGGTTGATTTTATAATCATAACAGCAGTCGGATTAATGGCCATTACATCTTTAATGACCGCCTCAACAGAGCCTGTGTTGAAATAATTCGTTTCTGTATCATAGTCGGTGGGTGTAGCAATAATAACAAAATCTGCATTTTCATAGGCTTGCGCCTTATCGAGTGTCGCCGTGAAATTAAGCACTTTGTTTTTTAAAAAACCTTCAATTTCTACATCAACAACCGGTGACTTTTTTGCATTAAGTAAATCGATTTTTTCTGGAATGATGTCTAATGCGACTACTTCATTATTTTGTGCAAGTAGCATTGCATTAGAAAGTCCTACATACCCTGTTCCAGCAACGGCTATTTTCATTTATTTTTCCGTTTATATTTATACGTTTGTTCGTATGATATGCACTCGCTTAAAATCATCTTAATACTGTTTTGTAACTACTCAGCGCAATTTAAAATCATAACGTATTTGTTAGTCCTGTTTTTATCCACTACAAATCACATAGGGCCATAAACTATGGCGCGCATCCTAACTCATAAAATACTTAGGACTCCTATCGCCAAATATTCATTTACATATGGAACGAATTAGATAAGCCCCAAGCTCCCTGCGTCCGCTTTAACTTAACACAAAAGCCGCTACGTTAAAGCCACCTCAAAGGTTTGACGGCTGTCGGAAAACTACTAGCCTCCCTCGTGCACTGCTACCGCAACACACGAGGATTTGTGCCCCCCCCCTGTCACCTACTGCTGACTAAAAATCATCACTTTGCTATCGCTCCGTTTCTCTGGTGCTCAGCATAGAATAGATAATTTCTGCTTAACTTGTTACACAGAAAGGTACGCAATACGTACCCTACCTTAATTTTTCACATTACGTGTAAGCCCAAAATCAATACCTTTTTAACAAAACCATTCAACTGAATAGACCAGCCCCTATATTTCCTTTCCTTGGAACCACAACTCTAACATCATCAATACCCAGATTAATTCACCATAATAAGTAGCATGAATACTTTGATGCATTTTAATCGTATGATCGAGAAAACCTGCTTTAAAATACGGTCGTTTTTTTAAGCTGTTAATACTATCGTAGGCCAATTCCTTTAAAGGCTGATAATCCTTTAACCATACACCAAATGGCAGGCCAAATCCGTGTTTAGACTTATTAATAATTTTTTCCGGTAGAAAGTCTGCCATGGCTTGTTTGTAAAATTTACGTAGCTGTTTAGCTTGAAGTTTATCACTTGATGGGATTTTACAGGATAAATCAACAATCTCTTGGCTTAATAGAGGGTATCTAACGGTTACACCCGCCATTTCACACATTTTATTGACTTTAACCAAGTCATTATCATGCAAGGTTGTTTTCCAGTCCATATATAACATGCGATTTAAGGTACTCGCTTGCTCTGGTCGATGATACATTTCTCGTAATAAGTCTAAGGGCTGCTCAGCATTAATCTGTCGCAAAAAGTCCGTTTGGAATATTTCACTGCCTACATGACGATGTAAAAAATTATAATCCTGCAACCGATCTGGCAAGGGTATTTTAGCTTGCTCTATGTACCGCGTTGCTTTAAAAAATAACTTTTGTTTGGCTAATAAAGCGGGTAAGTGATTTAGTATCCCTTCCATACTATTACCGATAATACTTGGCACCTGCTGATAATAATCAAACACAAGTTGTTGTGCATAACGTTCATTACCCGCGAATATTTCATCCCCACCATCGCCACCTAACATGACACTAATCCCATTATCTTTTGCTACTTTGGCACAATAATAAGCGGCTAATGCGGATGAATTACCAAAGGGCTCATCATAATATGCGGCAATATCAGGAATGGCTTTAACTGTGTCTTCTGGTGTTAAATAATATTCGGTTTGTCGAGTTTTAAAATAATCCACCGCTATATTGGCAAATTCAATTTCATCATAGCCCTCCACAGGAAAACCCATAGAGAATGTTTTGGCTTTATCTGGATAAACTTTAGATAAAGCACCCGCGACACTAGAGCTGTCTAGTCCACCACTTAAAAATGCACCTGTTTCATTTTCGCCTACTGATAACCGAGCTACTGAATCTATTAATTTTTGCTGTAACTCTTTACCTAACTCTGTAGTAGAACTTGGCATAGTTTCTTGAAATTTAGGCGTCCAGTAATGTTTTAATTGAATTTTACCATCTTGATAAACAAGTACTTGCCCACCTTCAAGTTTTTTAACTTGTTGGTAAATAGTATTTGGGCTAGGGCAATGATGAAAATAAACGTAATCATAAACAGATTGCGCTGAAATATCAGGTTTTACTTCAGGGTGAGCAATTACACTATCAGCGGTTTTGCCAAAAACTAAGCCGTTATCAGTCAGCGCATAATACAATTGCGTAAGGCCAATCGGATCTGTTGCTAGAATCAGTTTCTTTTGACTAGAATCAATAATAACCAGTGCTTGCTCAACTGGATTGGATTCCAAAAAGATATTACCTTCTTGTTGGTAATTGCTAATGATTTCATCAGCAGACATAGTTAATTCGGTATTACCCGCATTAACTAGTAATGTCCCTTGCACATTATGTATTTTTTGTTGATTAGCAGCTAATGCATAAAATGCCGAACTTTCAACCATTACATCTTTTATTGTAAATCTGGGAGCATTGCTAATATGACTTTTTAATAGTCGTTCTGCGTCCTTAGCTTTTATTATTGTATCTACCCAACCCACTATTAATGTCATGCTCTATCCTTCCCAAAATACCGCTATTTTTACATGTAGGGCGAACTTTAGTCCGCCAATCCTACCTAGTAAGCACTTACGTAAAATTAAACTAATACCTAATGTACCTAATTTTATAATACGCTCCTGAGCAACGTTCCTCCATCCACCATCTAGGCTACACCACGGAGGACAAAAACTCGCTGCCCACCTTACGAGTTTATAACTCTTCCCACCTTAAATCAAACCTACAGAAAAACGTTTTTTAATTATGCCTTATTACTTATTATCTCATGACATTCCGATTCCACTGAAGTTAGAGGGCAATACTATTGACTTAGGAATACATATTAATAAAACCCAAAACTTTAGGTTATGAAGCACAGACAGTGCTTCGGATATTGTTGATTTTTGATTCCTTAAACCCTCTCTTGCTAGAGAAAGGGGGGGGGGTGAAACGAATAAAGCCAGCATGCACCTCATCAGTCTTCGCCTACTAGAAAAGACGTTTATTCTTAAGTCAACAATATTGAGACTAAGACTCATACACAATCATAAATTTCTATCTTTCATTACGGACTAAAGTCCGCCCTACTATATTGCTACATGACTTATTACATATCTGAATTTGCCCGATTTTTCTTTGGCTATTTCAGAGACATATTCAACGTTTATCTGCACATTTTGCCCTAAACGCTGCTTAAACTCACTTTGAATTTTTGCATCATTTGCTTGATTATACTGTTGATTTTTGACAATCTGCACTGTTGTTTCACCTATACTATGCTGGGTGATCTTAAAAGATTCTACCCCACTAAGGTCACGTAATACATAGATAAGCGCTAAACCATGTAGCACTGCACCATCCTGAGCAACAATAAAGTCTGTCGTGCGCCCTTGAATTTCTTTCAATAAAGGCAACCCTCGCCCACACCGACATTGCTCATCACTTAAAACGCCAACATCGCCTGTTCGATAACGAATAAAAGGGAAATCTCGTGTTGCTAAATGTGTTACGACAATCTCACCCGCTTGATCATAAGGCAATACATCACCATTATTATCGATAATTTCCACAATAATATCTTCAGCCGTAATATGCATCTGCCCTTCTGGACATTGATGTGCAATAAAACCAGCATCTCGCCCACCATAACCATTAGCCACGGGGCAAGCAAAAATCCGTTCTATTTTAGCACGTTGATGATCATAAAGGCGCTCAGACGTAACAAAAGCGACTTTAATCCCTAAATCATTGAGAACTTGCCCGGTTTTTTCAGCATGCGTAGCAATATGTGCTAAGGCAGATGGGTAGCCAAACAGCATTTTAGGCTTTAGAGATTTAATTTGCTGAATAAATCCATCTATCTTTACTGGTGACATTTCAAAAGCGGGGATTAAATGAGTCCTTAGTAGTTGATCCCTAACTAATTTAATTTTGTCTTGCCCACTCAATTCAATGGGTGAACCCCAAATAACAGCTTCAGGATCCCCTATATCAACTCCCCACCATCGGGTTGCACGCCATTTTGCCGCAACATCATGGCTTACGCGTTTACTACCTATATAGAAGATAAGCGGCTCACCACTTGAGCCACCAGTATTAAACTTAGCTAACCTTACGGCATCATCAGCCTTTAATTGTTCACACCGCTCACGTATTAAAGGCTTAGCGGTTAAGGGAAGTTTTTTTAAATCCTCTAAAGAGGTGACGTTGTCAGGGTTGAGCTTTAATTGTTTAAATAGCTGTTGATAATAAGGGACATGCTGCTCAATATCAATTAAAAAGTTTTTTAATCTTTCTACCTGTAAAGCTTTTAATTCTTGAGGTGAAAACCATTGTGTTTTTTCCATCTCCTTACGGATATGAACAGTATCGTGTTTTTTTAGCTGTTCATGCAGTGGGAAAATAATATTTGCGACTAGCCTTGTATATAAACTCATACTTTTGCTCCTAATGATTGGTACAAAGCTAACCATTGTTTTTTAACATGCTCCCAAGAATACTGCTGAACCTCAGCCAATCCATTAGTTATCAAATTAACGTATAATGACCTATCATTAAGTAATAACATAATTTTATCAGCCATTTGCTGAGCATTATTAACATCTACCAGTAAAGCTGTTTTTTCATCGTCAACAATATAAGGTATACCACCTACATTAGTTGTTATGATAGCGACACCACTTGCCATCGCTTCAAGAACAGAATTAGGCATATTATCAACCGTCGTTGGGTTAAGCATAATATCAGCCGCTTGATATAAATTAGCCACTTCATCAGGTCGAAGTTTGCCTGTAAAAACAACATTATTTTCTAATTTTAAGTCCGATACCAATTTTTTCAACTCTTCTTTTTGTAGCCCACTTCCCGCAATACTTAATTTAAAGTTAGGAATTTTTTCTTTTACAATAGCTGCCGCTTTAATCGCAGTCACTAGCCCATAAATCGGCTCTAGGTTTCTAGTAATAATTAAATGCGGTGTTTTTAGATAATTTTTATTATTTTCAACGGGTTTAAATCGCTGCAAATTAATGATATTTGCTATCACTTCTGTTTCAAAATTAAATTCAGAGAAAACATGCTTTAAGTAGCCAGAAGGAACAACAATTACGCTAGCCCTTTTCATCGAAGGTGCCACCCATTTTATTGATTTTTCAAAATAAGTTTTCGCTTCCCCCCCACGATAATTAACAATAACAGGTGTTTTTCGTAAATAAGCCACCCAAATAACAGGGGCAGTAAATAACTGCCAAGACCAACCTGAATTAGCCAATACATGAAGAACATCAACTTTACCCGCCAACTTATACACCTCTCTTACGTAAGTTAGCAATCGAACAATAGCTCTCAGCCCTTTAACCTTTCCGATTAACACATTACTATATGCGCTATTAGTTTGCACAAAATCAATTTTAATATCAGACTCTTGCTGCAACAATTGATAAAGTTGGTTTGCTTGATTTGCCATTCCACCATAAGGCGGGGGTAATGGGCCAATAAGACCAATATTTAGCGTCATAAGATATAATTTCTTATTTAAAAATTTGTTAATAAATTTGAATAAATTTGCTGATAATTAGCAACACTTGTAGCCCAATTTCTTTCTTGTTCGACATAGTGTCTACCTGCTTGTCGCATTGCCTCCCAACTCTCAGATCGGGCTAATAAATTAAGCACACAAAGCGCCAAAGAATCAGCATCATTCGCTTTAAATAACACACCATTTTCTTGGTCTTTTATGAGTTCTTTATGCCCACCAACATCAGAAGCAATGACTAAACGTCCTTGCGCCATAGCTTCTAAAGGCTTTAACGGTGTCACTAACTCCGTTAGGCGCATAGCTAAGCGCGGATAAACAAATATATCCACTAGATTGTAATAATCTTGCACTTGGTCATGAGGAACACGGCCTGTAAAAATAACAAAAGATTCTAGCTGCAATTGCTTAGCCTTATCCTTAATTATTTGCTCTTGAGGACCTCCTCCTACTAATAGCAAGCGCACATTGGGTTGTTGTTTTAAGATTTCCGGCAGTGCATCGAGAATTAATGGAATACCTTCATAAGCATAAAAAGAACCGATAAAACCTAGCACTGTATTACCTTGTAAGCCTAATTCTTGTTTAAGCTGAGGCTTAGCTTCTTGTCCAAAGATGAATTTCTCTATATTCACTGCATTAGGAATGACGGTAATTTTATTTTCTGCAACACCGCGCTTAATAATGTCTTGCCTTAAGCCTTCGCAAATACAAGTTACAGTTTGTGCCTGTTTAAAAACATAGGTTTCTAAAGCCTTAGTAATCCGATATCGTAAACTACCTTCACTGGTTGTACCATGATCAACCGCCGCGTCCTCCCAAAAGGCACGACATTCATAAACCACGGGGATATTGTATTTTTTACCTGCTTTTATAGCGGCGAGACCATTTAAAGCAGGCGAATGGGCATGTAAAATATCAGGTTTTATTTCAGGAATAATTTCATCTAAACGCGTTGTTAAGCTTTTAACAATAGCCCATTGATTCAATACGGGGAGTTTAGCTAATAATCCAGCAGGTTGTTGAGAACGGTAAAAACGCAGCCCATCTACCTCCTCAATATCTTGTTCGGCAACGCTATGTTTTGCAGACGTTACATGAAAAGTTTTCCACCCCAGCTCTTTTTGTTGCTCTAAAATGGCGCGAGTACGGAAAGTATAGCCACTGTGTAGTGGAATAGAGTGATCAAGAATATGTAATATTTTCATTTTTTTTGTCGACATGTTCAGTCCTGTCATATATATGAATCGATTCAATCTGGTTAAAATCGCATAATTCACTCTGCCACTCCAGTATGAAATAATTGGTCTCTACATAATTTTTCTCTCGTTCTCACGCTGAGCATAGGAATTAGAAAAAATAAGTTGTAAAGTCAGGGTAGTCTGACATACCCGAATTGAGGAGAATAGAGAATAAAATCAAAACTTTATTTATTCCCCATATCCAACCTTCTTCCTATGGAAAAATCTTTTAGACTTGTGTATAGCTCTCTCGCATGAAGCGCGGAATAAAAAATGTATTAATTTTTTATTAAGTGCATTCAACTCAATAGCACTAAGCCCAGTTATTTTAGATACTTTCTCAGTTTTCATACCAAGACTAAGTAACTATTTTGCTATTTCAACATGTAACACCTTAAACGCCTGCCGAATACCAGGACCTAAATTTCGATTACTAGCTAAAATATCCAGCATACTGATATATTCCAGCAACTACAGTTGATTGCCCTGAGTCAAAGGATCTATTACGCGTAATACCTTATGGACTACTTCATGCTTTCCACACCATTAAAATCACCATGACTACAGCACCAGGTGTTTGCTGACTAAGAAACTCATGGCCATTCTTTCGGTGCATATCTATAGCCGAATAGCGATACTATAATTGCTCAGTATCAACATTCAATATTTAATGGCTCGCAACCAATATATAACAAATACTGAGATATTGTTTCGTTTGGGTACTGCAATCGTAAGTAAGCCAGTAAAATAACGCAAACATACGCTCAGGCATAATCCGCTGATTCTGATTTTGTATTTCTAGGTGTCGTATAAAGGATTGTTGATTTTTATCCACAACGCGCGCGCATAAATCAGCATGCCGAGCTTCTATGCTTTGCTGCTCCGTTCCCAACAATTCAGCACTTTACAATTCTAATCCAAACAGATAGGTTGCCACATCAACTAAAATACGCTTAAAAATCTGTTTAGAAATAATATCTTTTTCCCTTATTAATGCTCTGTCTTCCCTGTTAAACGCACCCAGCTCTTACGCAATAAATGCGGCACTAATAAATACATCGGCATCCGTAACCAATGAGAACGAACATATAACACCCAGCGAGAAAAACCAGTCCATTGATCATCACAACTTTCATGATCCGGCATTAACGCTCTAATAAATAAAAAGTCCATTACATACCTTCTTACTCCACTAAGTGAAGTACTCACTTTATCTAATGCTTCTTCAGATATAGGAGTATTAAAAATCAATTTTGAATAACGAATTGCGTAATACAGTGCTTCACTTTGCTCTATATCCACAGCTCTATCTAATAGCTTATACCAAAACCCTTTATGTCTTGAGAACTCTCTAAATAATAAGTCAAGATCAGAAATATCACGAAATCCATGCTCAAATTCACCGCCATAAAATAAATGAATAGCACTATGTAAAATTCTATCTTCAGCAGCTAAAACCCAAATACCATCACTCTTAACTTGAACAAGATTTGCTAATAGTTTATCAGCGCTAGGACAGTTACGGCTGGTAAGCGGTAAAATATTATGGTGTACATCCAAATTAGTTCCGCGCTTAAAATGCCTCATCGGCGGCAGCTCATGCATCCATTTTCGGTAATATTCTTGATCGTATTTATCTATATTTTCAAATAACCATCCCTGCTTAGAAAGTGCCTTTTCAGCAACTTTTAACTGGCCTTTTTTCACTAAAATATCAATGTCTGAAAAAACCCTACCTTTCCCTGCATCATTATTAGCCTGCACATAAGCTGCACCTTTTAATAAGATAAGCGGAACATTATGATTTTTTAATGCATTATAAATAAGCGTTAATTCCCATTGCACAGTATAAGTAAACTGCTCAATGTAAATAATGGCAGAATTAAAGTGGTTCAGTGGTTTTTCAGGAATTTTTTCATATAACCCCTCAGCCTTTAATAAAAAAGCCAACCTTGCTAAGACTCCTGCTCTATGAGCCTGCCTAACCAATAAATCCCACTCAAATAAATTAAATGTCAATACAATATCTGGTTGAACAAAAACATTAATCACTATAATCTGCTTAGGTACGAACATATCTGCTTTTTTATTGTTCATTAGCTAATGTCTGAAACAAATCAATAGCTTCATCCAAGCAGCTATATTCAAACTTATAACACCGAGCGCTTGCGACTAGATCACATAATACGTTAAACCCTTGACTACCTAAAACATTATAATTAAATGAATTTTCAGCCAGTTCAATAAGAGTTTCACCTTTTTCTTTTTCTGTTAGAAGTGTCGATTGAGTAGCTAAATAGCGTGGAAAAACTACCCATTTTAATTGCACTCGTTGGTTGCGCTGAATAAAACTCTGTTTTGGTGGTTTCATATGCGACACTGTTCCTTTTGCAGTATCTAAAAATGACTCCCCAAATTCAGCATTAGAAAAGGACTCTGAAATTACGTTTATGGATTCATTTTTTAAGCTAATAGGTCGTACGACAGGAATTAACTCTAACGTTTTTGTGTCTATTACAGCCATTTCATCTGATAATAAACGCCACCCCGAACTCACTAATGCCGCGCATAAAGTGCTTTTACCCGCTCCTGGATACCCCGGTAAAATTAATGCTTGATTGCCCTTTTCAACCACAGCTGCATGTAACAATAGGTATTGATAGGTATGACTAGCAATACACCAGTTCAATCCCCATTCAAAAAAAGGGAAGGCCTGAGACAAGGGAAGTGGCTTAAAGGGTGTTTTACCATCAATATAAAATTGTACCTGTGGCCTATAGTATTTTCTTATGCTACTCGGTGATGCAATTCTAATATGAAAATCAGAGAACTTTTCAGTATCTTCTACTGGCTTCAGAGCATATTGATACATATGATTAATAGAATTAATAACAGCAGGAATATCTGTTTCCAATTGAACATCAAAGGGCGGTATGGATATATAAAACACGTTTAAATACAGTTTAATGAATACACTTAATAATGCCTAAATCGGTAAATTTTTCCAATGTTACTTCAATAAAATCCTGCCTTTCACTGACAGAGAAAGCTTGTATGTTAGCCATAGCTTCACACAAGCTTTCTATAGTTTGAGGCGCATCGTTGATTAGCTCAATAAGCTTAAATGCCATTGAGTGAACTAGCAGAGTTTCTCTTGATTGGTTTGAATAAACAAGACATTGTGTACCTACTTGCCGATATTGTAAACCCTCATTTAAAGAATAACGCATGTATGTTAAAACTTAAAGCCCTTCATTACCTAGATTGACATCATTTAAACCTTTCAAAGCTGTAGTAAGCGCATCCATCTGACCTGTACCACACGACCCAACATTATCAGCATTATACGCATTACTAACATTAGTAGTTATCTGTTGCACAGTTAATGGATAGTTAGGAAAAGTCCCCGCATTTAAAACACTAGCAATTGCTTCTTTTAACAATAAAGTGAGCTGCGTTTTAAATGCTGCATTACCTGCACAGTGCTCCTTACCTGTACCTATATAGGGCGTAGCTGTTCCATCAAAAATATCTACTAATATATTTGATGGCAGAAAAAAACCACCAGAACTACTTGGACTACTTAAATTAAAATAATTATTAAGGTTTTCTAAATCTAGTCCTCCCCAGTCACCCCTGTGAACATCCCAATAATCAACGGATAAAGCAGTATTATCACACGTTGTGAAAGGCCCTGATAAATTACCTGATAGCATACCAGAAACACTACAAGCTACAACAGCCCAAGCAGGGCGACTACTAAATGACATCAAGACAGGTGCGATCAACCCTGCTTTTGTTAATTGTCTACGACCCGTTGAAACGGATGAAAGTTCCGGTATTTTTTTATTACCATCTGACTTACTATTTTTCAAATCATTCATACTAGTACCTTATCTCTTAAACCAAAGTCTATCAATTAATAAAAACTAACCACACATTAAAGCAGCTAGATATTACTCTTAAAAACACAACATCCAAATCTTTCTCTCATTATATAAACGTTCTCACCCATAAGTAAAACCCCTTGTAACTTCTGATAAAGCAGGAAGGCAATCAAGCCCCCCCCCTTTACATACTATCTTGAAAAAATGATTCAAACATCAATAACGACCATATAGTAGTGCTGTAATCTCTTAACCCACTCTGGTGCTGATCAACCACTTTAGTCAAAAATTTCTGATCAAAGAGTCCACATCCTTGCATTGTTTCACCTAGCAAAGAGGTTTGCACTTGATCTTTTAGTGCCCCTCTGAACCAACTGGCTAACGGCACGCCAAAGCCCATTTTTGGACGATATAAAATATCATTAGGCAAATAAGGCTCTAGTCCTTTCTTAAACAGATATTTGCCTTCCTTTTTATGTAATTTTAAATCAGGAGGCAATTTAGCTATCCAGTCAACTAGCTCATGATCAAGTAATGGCACACGCACCTCAAGCGAATGCGCCATACTAGCCCGATCTACCTTAGTTAAAATATCACCTGGTAAATAAGTTTTTATATCTAAATATTGTACTAGAGACTGAGCATCCTCCCTAGGTGCATTTTGCATATGTCTTCTAAATACATCGACTGCTTGGTAGCCTTGTAAATCGCTTTTTAATTGTTCACTAAACAGAGATGAACGAATTGCATTGGAGTTCACTGAAACACTATGAAAATAACCTTCAATAGAATCACGGGCGATAGATTCAAAAGTTGATTTTGCACGAAATATTTTCGGCGCCCAATCTGCTTTTGGGTATACATTCCCCATCAAGCCAAATAAGGGTTTACGTATTGCATCTGGCATAATAGAACGCATACGATCCTCATAAGTATGCCAACGATAACGCCGATAGCCGGCGAGATTTTCATCCCCACCATCGCCCGATAATACGACTGTTGCCTGTTTTTTTGCTAACTCACAGACTCTATATGTTGGCAATGCCGAACTATCTGCATAAGGCTCATCATAAATACCCGCTAACCTGCCGACTAAACTAAAATCATCAGGATCAACCTGCTCTACGCGATGCTTAGTATGATACTGTTCAGCCACTTTCGCAGCAAATTGTGACTCATTAAACTTAGGGTCACCAAAAGAAATAGAGCAAGTATTAACAGGGTCTTCTGATAGGCCGGCCATCATAGCAACAATCGCACTAGAATCTACTCCACCTGACAAAAAAGCACCTAAAGGTACATCGGCAACGGTACGAATATCAACTGCTTCACGTAAACGTGCAATAAGTTCTGCACTTAATTCCTGCTCCGTGCCTTGATTTTTTGTTTCAAAATGAACATCCCAGTATTGGCGTGGCTGGTATTGAGGGTTACCTCGTTTAAGCGCTAGACAATAGCCTGGCTCTAATTTATAAACTTCTTTATAAATCGTTTTTGGATCAGGAATATACCCGAAGCCAAAATAATCCTCTATGGCAGTTGGATCCATTTCTTTAGGTAGATCAGGGTGTGCTTTTAAAGCTTTTAGTTCCGAAGAGAAAATAAACTGGCCATTTTTTAACTGTGAATAAAATAAAGGCTTAATACCTAAACGGTCACGCGCTAAAAATAAAGTTTGCTTATCTCTATCCCAGATAGCAAAAGCAAACATGCCGCGTAAACGTAACACACAATCTTCCCCCCAGGCCTGCCAAGCATAAACAATAACTTCTGTATCACAATGGGTTTTAAAGATATACCCTAAGGCTTCTAGCTCTTTACGCAACTCCGGAAAGTTATACACTTCACCGTTATACGTTAAAACTACGTTACCATCGGCGCTGTGCATCGGCTGTTGACCACTAGATAAATCAATAATCGACAAACGCCTATGGCCTAACCCCAATCCTGGCTCTATGTGCAAGCCACCTTCATCAGGGCCACGATGGAATTGACTCTCGTTCATTACATGTAGCAATTCACGATTAATCTCACGCTTTCCGTTTAGATCAAAGATACCTACAATGCCACACATATTATTTCCTTTTGAATCCTAATGAATCGTATACTTTAGTATATTTAGTAACCATGGCCTGAATTGAGAAATTTTCTATCACTCGTTGGTGGCTATTCTCACTTAGTTGCTGCCTTTTTTCTTTATCAATCAGTAAGCTTAACATAGCTTGTGCCATGACCTCTGGTTCTGACGGGGGAACTAATAATCCTGTTGCCCCTTGCTTTACTAATTCTGGGTTCCCACCTACTGCTGTTGCTATCACCGGTAACCCCGTCGCCATTGCTTCTAAAATAGTATTCGAAATACCTTCCGCTTGTGAAGGCAATACAAAAATATCCAATGCACGCATAATATCTGCAATATCTTCTCGTTCACCGGGCAGCCAAGCATATTGCAATAACTGATATTTTTCTAATAAATCTGTTGCTTCCTGCCTTAACGGCCCATCACCAACTAATATTAAATATACCTGCCCAATGAACTCTTGATGGGCTTGCATTAACGTAATAAATGCAGTGACTAATGTTATCTGATCCTTCACCCCATGCATTCGGCCAACAGTGCCGATATAAACATTTTTTTTATCAAAGGGCAGTGGGCAATCAGAGACTAACTGTTTTACTTTTTCTGGGTAAAACTTTTTAATGTCTACGCCATTACAAATTCGTTGTATTTTATACTTGGGTATTTTTACTTTTTCAATAAGGTAATCTTGCAAATGCAAAGATAAGGGAATAAATACTTTTATTAAAGGGCTCAATAAACGCCTTAAATACTGGTACTTCTTATTATTGCCTTCGGGATCGAAGGTATCCCAGCCATGCTCACTGTGAACTCGATACTTTACACCCGCTAAAAATGCAGGCACTTGATATTCGATTGCAGCTAAATTACGCGTATGAATAATATCGACTTTATATTGTTTAAGTATTCGATAAAACCTTATAAATGAACGCCAATCTTGCCCATCCTTTTTTTTTAAGTCTATTATCTGTACATCTTTGCGCTTTAAACGCTCACGAAACTGAGTACTTCCTTTTAAGCAAATAATAATATGTCGATATTTATCAACTGACATATGATTAATTAAGTTGGTCAATCCATTTTCTAAGCCACCAATACCTAACCGATAAATTACATGGGCAATAAGTGGAGGTTGTTGCACGCTTTTTGCCACAGTTACACCTAATACTGTTGATCTAATAAATTAATGATTTCAAGTTCACCCAATGGTAACTCAGCAATGTCAGGGATTTTCTCCATTGACAAACTCCTGCCTAGTAGCTATTTATTCTGTATGCAAATAAATAGTTCGCAGCATCAGAAAAAGTAAGCTCTAACATTTCCTTTAGAAATAACACTCAATTTTCCCGTTTTGATATATTTATGTGTAATAGCTATTATACCAAGCAGCAAATTTCTCAATACCTTGTTCAATAGTGGTATTTGGCTTATAGCCGACATCTTGCACTAAAGCTTCAACATCAGCATAAGTATCAGGAACATCACCTGGCTGTAATGGTAATAATACTTTTTCAGCTTTTTTACCCAAAAACTTCTCTAAAGTCTCAATATAATCCATTAACTCAACTGGACTTTGGTTACCTATATTATAGACTCGCCAAGGTGCTTTACTCGTACCTGGATCTGGATTTTTACCACTCCAGTCAGGGTTAGGCTGCGCAATATGATCTAATGTTCGGATAATACCTTCAACAATATCATCAATATAGGTAAAATCACGACGATGCTTGCCGTAGTTAAACACCTGTATAGGCTTACCTTCCTGAATGGCTTTAGTAAATAAAAACAAGGCCATATCTGGGCGGCCCCAAGGGCCGTATACGGTAAAAAATCGCAAGCCCGTGGTCGGTAAGTTATATAAATTGCTGTAGGTATGTGCCATTAACTCATTTGATTTCTTTGAAGCAGCATACAAACTTAAAGGATGATCAACATTGTCATGCACAGAAAAAGGCATGCTTTCATTAGCACCATAAACAGAACTACTAGATGCATAAACCAAATGTTCAACATTATTATGCCGACAACCTTCTAAGATATTTAAAAAGCCCAATATATTACTTTCAATATAAGCATGTGGGTTTTCTATGGAATACCTAACGCCAGCTTGTGCCGCTAAATTAACAACACGCTGCGGCTGGTGCTCTTTAAATAGCGCCTCCATACGTTCTCTATCAGAAATATCTGCCCTAACATCAGTAAATTTCGGATGATCTTTTATTCGATCTAATCGCGCTAACTTTAAATTAACATCATAGTAGTCGTTTAAATTATCAATTCCAATAACTTCATCACCTCTTTCTAATAATTTTATTGCAAGATGATTGCCTATAAATCCGGCTGTACCGGTAACCATTACTTTCATTATTTATAATCGCTCATCTGTGAGGTCTGCTGGAAATAGATATTTAAGATCATAAATGACTGCATCAGATTTGCCTAATGCTCTGACTTGCTTAATATCCATTTGTTTAAATTGCTCGTGCGCAACGGCTAATACAATAGCATCAAACTTACCCTCTTCCAGTGTAGCTATTGGCTTAATACCATATTCTACTACAGCCTCTTCCGGGTCAACCCATGGGTCATAAACATGAATATTAACACCATAAGTTTCTAGTTCTTTAATAATATCAACTACACGTGTATTACGTAAATCTGGGCAATTTTCTTTAAACGTTAGTCCCATAATCAAAACATTTGAATCTTGAACATGTAAACGCTTTTTAAGCATAAGCTTAACGAGTCGAGAAACGACATACTCACCCATACCATCGTTAATGCGTCGTCCGGATAAAATAATTTCCGGATTATAACCAATGGATTGCGCTTTATAGGTTAAATAATAAGGATCAACACCAATACAATGCCCCCCTACTAAACCCGGACGAAAAGGTAAAAAATTCCATTTCGTTCCTGCAGCAATTAAAACTTCTTCGGTATCGATATCCAAGCGGTTAAAAATTAAGGCTAATTCATTAATTAAAGCGATATTGACATCACGCTGAGTATTTTCAATAACTTTAGCAGCTTCAGCCACTTTAATACTGCTAGCTTTATGGGTACCGGCTGTAATAATACTTTTATAAAGCTGATCCACTTGTTCGGCAATAGCCTCTGTAGAACCCGCCGTTACTTTTAAAATATTGGTAACACGGTGTTCTTTATCGCCAGGGTTAATACGCTCAGGGCTATAGCCGACGTAAAAATTTTCATTAAATTTTAGACCGGAAACTTGCTCTAAAATAGGTACGCAAACTTCTTCTGTTGCACCTGGGTAAACAGTTGATTCATAAATAACAATATCCCCCTGTTTAATAACCTTACCTAATAAAGAACTGGCTTTTTCTAGTGGGCTTAAATCAGGTTGTTTATATTCATTAATGGGTGTTGGCACAGTCACAATATAAATATTACAGGATTTAATATCTTCAATATCAGCGGTATAACTGAGTTTATCAGCTCCGGCTAACTCTTCATCACTGACCTCTAAAGTATGATCATGCCCTGTTTTTAATTCATCAATACGTGGCCTGTTAATATCAAAACCTACCGTTGTGTATTTTTTGCCAAATTCAACAGCAAGAGGTAAACCGACATAACCTAAGCCAATCATGGCAATTTTTGTATTTTCCGACATAATTTAATCCTGTTCCCAGATGCCACGAGCATCAATAATAATTTTTTCTTGCAAAACTGACGATTTTACCAGTTTAAAGGCCGTATGATCCGTTAGTGTGACAATAATATTTACTTTTTCAAGGCTTTCAGCCAAGCTGACTAAGCTTACATTATCTGCTTGTAGCTTAGCAGGTAACTCTGTTATATGCGGCTCAACAATAAACACCTCCCCAAGCGATTCCTGTATGACTTTTTGAGCGATACCAACAGCAGGACTCTCTCTTAAATCATCAATATCTGCTTTAAAGGCTAAGCCTAATAAAGCTATTTTAGGGTGCTTAAATTCTTCGGCAACTTGTTTAAGTTTATTTAATACAAACTCAGGCTTGCTATCATTGACATCTCTCGCCGTACGAATCAAACGCGCTTCTTCCGGCGCCGAGTTAACAATAAACCAAGGATCTACAGCAATACAATGCCCCCCAACGCCTGGACCGGGTTTTAGAATATTAACACGCGGATGCCGGTTAGCTAACTTAATTAACTCCCAAACATTAATATTTAATTTATCACAAATAATAGACAACTCATTTGCAAATGCAATATTTACATCTCTAAATGAATTTTCCGTTAATTTTGCCATTTCTGCAGTACGTGCATCCGTAATAATGCAATTCGCTTTAACAAAAACCTCATATAACGCTTTTGCTTTTTCCGCACAATAAGGCGTTAGACCACCAATAACTCTATCATTCGAAACCAATTCCTGAATGATATAACCCGGTAAAACACGCTCAGGACAATGAGCCACCTGAATATCTGCCTGATCACCCACCTGGTGTGGAAATTTCAAATCAGCGCGTATCTCACTCATCCATTGAGACATTTTTTCTGTTGTCCCAACAGGGGAAGTAGACTCTAAAATAACTAAATCACCTTCTTTCAACACAGAGGCAATTTTTTTAACGGCTGCTTCTATATAGGAAACATCAGGTTTATGTCCGTCAGTAAAGGGGGTAGGTACCGCAATCATAAAAACATCTGCAGACTCTGGTTCTATTGTTGCTCTGAGTTTCCCTGTAGTTACAGCACTTTGCACCAACATATCTAAATCCGGTTCAACAATATGAATTTTACCTTGATTTATCGTATCAACTGCATGCTGCGATACATCAACACCAATCACCTCAATACCTCGTGAAGCAATAACGGCTGCCGTTGGTAAACCGATATAACCTAAACCTATCACCGATACTTTATTAAAAACGGCTTTATGCATATGCTGCGACTCCCTCTATAATTCGCTGACTAGCTTGACCATCCCCATAAGGGTTATGAGCAAAACTCATTTTATGATATTCATCCTGGTCATCTAAAAGTAATGAAACATTCTTAATGATTTTTATTTTATCTGCACCGACTAATTTTACTGTCCCTGCTACTACTGCCTCTGGTCTTTCTGTCGTATCACGCATAACTAGCACAGGCTTACCTAAAGAAGGCGCCTCTTCCTGAACACCGCCTGAATCAGTAAGGATAATATGCGCAATACTCATCAAGTAAACGAAGGGCAAATAATCTTGTGGCTCTATAAGGTGGACATGCTCAATATCTTTTAATAAACGATTAACAGGCTCACGTACATGGGGATTTAGGTGGACTGGATAAATAATTTGTATATCTTCACGTAAAGCTAACTCTCTAAGTGCTTGGCAAATATTTTCAAAACCATCGCCAAAGCTTTCGCGTCGATGACCAGTGACCAAAACAATTTTCTTTTCGCTATTTATAAAAGGAAATTGACTCGCTAACTGTGATCTTAACTCTGTATTATTTTGTATCGAGTCTTGCACATGCTGCAAAGCATCAATCACCGTATTTCCAGTAACAATAATATTTTTTTCAGCAATATTTTCTTGCAACAAATTATCACGCGCCGCACTTGTCGGTGCAAAATGTAAATCAGTCAACACAGCTGTTAATTTTCGATTCGCCTCTTCAGGCCAAGGTGAATAAATATTATGCGTGCGCAACCCGGCCTCTACATGTCCTACCGGAATCTTTTGGTAATAGGCAGCTAAACTAGCGGCGAATGTAGTGGAAGTATCGCCATGCACTAAAATTCTATCGGGAGAAAATTCTTGCAATATAGGCTCTAAGCCCATCAAAATAGAACAAGTGATGCCTGTTAGACCTTGGTTTTGCTTCATAATATCTAAATCGTAATCTGGTTTAATAGCAAATAACTCCAGAACTTGATCTAGCATATTTCTATGCTGGGCAGTCACACATACTCTTGTTTCAAAGCGCATATCATTTTGAAAGGCTTGCACAACAGGCGCCATTTTAATGGCCTCAGGTCGTGTACCAAAAATAATTAAAATTCTTTTTTTCATTTTCTCAAATTTCAGGTTTAATCAACTGTTCCGTTTCTATTATATGTGTCAACTTTTTGAGACTTGCACTCCAACTAAAATTCTTTTGCACAAATTGACGATTTTCTTCTGCATAAAGACTTGCCTGAGCATTATCTAACAATAAAAGTACTTGTTTTGCGAAATCTTCAGCATTATCTTTTATATAAACCTCTTGGTCGGCTATTTTAATTCCTTCAATGGCTTGTGGAGTAGCGACTATCTTTTTACCCATTGCCATCGCTTCCAATACTTTATTTTGAATACCTCGTGCAATAAGGAGAGGAGCAACAACAACAGATGAAAACTTTAAATAAGGACGGATATCTTCAACTCTTCCCGTCACAAATACACCCTCCATATCTGTTAAGTACTGTACTTCTTTTGTTGGTTTTGAACCCACTATATAAAACTGCGCACCGCCACATTGATGCTTTATTAGTGGAAATACTTCATGGACAAACCAAGTCACTGCATCAACATTAGCCCAATAATCCATCGCGCCTGTAAAGACTATTATGTGCTCAGGTTTATTATAAGGTAAATTGTATAGTTTATTAGCACTAAAATATTCCGTATCCACCCCGTTATTAACAAAGTTAATTTTTTTAGGATTAATATCAACTAAATGGCTAAATAATTGTGATTCTTCTTGCGAAACAAAAATATTCATCTTCGCTAACCTGGCAACTTTTGCATCAAATTCTAAAAGTAATTTTGCTTCCCTTTTATAAACCCAATTCATCGGCCATTTTGCTTTTCGCGAATATTGTAACCACTTATCAGAATCAACATCAACAAAATCAATTACGCAATCAATTTGATGTTCCCCAACATATTGAGCCATGACCGAAGAATATATAAATATTTTTTCTATTTTATTTTCTCGGATCGTTTTATTAACCCATTGCTGTACTTTATTATTATGATAATAAGGTATAGAAAGTGCTTTTTTTGTAAAAAAACCTGACAGACTTTGTGCTTTAGCTAATGACGGATTAAGGTTGGCAAAAAAAGAACTCGCCGTCAAATTTTCGACTTGCTCAACATACTGCCAGTCCTCTGCATCATCAATAAAAGCGGCTAAATAAATATTATAATCTTTTGTTAACCCTTTAAGAAAGTTATAAGAACGAATTTTATCCCCTTTATTAGGCGGATAGGGAATTCGATGCACAAGAAATAATACATTTTTCATACGCGACTCTTTTCAAATTTTTTACAAAATACATATAAAGCTATACAATCAAAACCATGAAAAAAAATATTCCCTACTTACGCCTTTTTAAACTAAGCTATTTTTTTTTATTTATTACTCTACCTAGCGTGGTTAATGCAGCACTAATACAAATTGATCCACACGCCAACTATCCAGTACAGCTTGAACCAAAAGGAAACTACCCACCGAACGACTATACAATTGATACTCTTTCGAACCCTCTCCTTCCGTCCAATAATGCACAGCTAGTACAACCAAAGCTCTACGACCTCAAAGCTCAGGGAAAAAAGCTATTAAATGCTTACCAGGACAACGAACTGCTATCTAAGTCGTTAAATTCCCTCTCCCAAGCTAGGCAACTATGGATCAATGCTGATACTTTAGCAACTGACTTTGCTTATGATCTTTTGTTTTCCTTGGAGCTGGATCAATTCATACAATCTGAAATAGCCATCACTCCTGACCTACACGATATCGGGATGGGATTAACCACTCAAAAGACACAATCAATACCATTTCCTATCAATCAAGCAAGTACAATTAACTACAACCTCTATAATACCCAGTTAAAAGGACAAGCAAATACATCCACGCAAGGTACAGATCATTTAACTAATTTTTTAAATGGATTACTCCATATAACGACACTGCACTATCTCGCTGCTTTATTAATTTTAATCAGCTTTTTACAATGGCTGATACCATTTTTATTGCGCCTTTTCCCTTAACCTAAATCTTTTGCTAACAAAGGTCCAATAACTTGACTAACACTTAATGGCAACCTCTTCCAAGCAGCAATAAAAAACTTGTACTTCGGATTTAAAGGATTAATCTCCGGTAGCGAATCTGATTTCACTAACTCAAACTCATAAAATAATGGCGCCTCTTTAAAGCCCCAATGTTTTTTAAATCGATAAGACCCTGTCCCTATTTTACTACGCCCATAATCAAAGATTTTCACACCTTTTTCAACAGCACGTCGCATTACTTCCCAGTACATAAAGTCATTCGCATATAAAGCTCGGGCTTCAGCTTTACCCCCCCCGTAATATGGCAGCACTTCATCTCTAAAGTAGAAATTCATAACGCTAGCAATAAGTTTGCCTTCATGCTCAATAGATACCACTTCACATTGATCTTTAAAAACTTCTTTTAATATTTTAAAGTATTTTTTAGGAAAGACCGGTGTGCCTAGATTGCGCACACTTTCTGAATAAGCCTCAAACAAACGCTCAGTATTATTATCAATCACACTGACTAAACCTGCTTTTATGCCTTTTCTAACAACTGCACGCTGTTTTCTAGGAATAGCCGCTAAATTCTTATCTACATCAGGTTCTAATTCTTTTCTAAAGGTAACATACATACCTTCTTTATATGGTCTATCCGGATTTATGCGCTCTCTATTTCTAAACTCAATATGATCAACAGCTAACTCTTTACCTAATCGACAAGCTTCTTGATCAAGAGCCAAAGCCGCATCGACATTATCAGCAACTACGCCACCATAAACACAAAAAGCATTAGATACTAAGGCATTACCAAATAACAGGCTTTTAATATGTACTAAGGGCAAGATACCAGTTATTTGGCCTTGCTGCTCTGCATAAAGATAATAAGTTTTATGCCCAAAAGAGCGTTCAATGACTTCTTGCCATTCAACTTGATGAAAAAAGGTAGCTGCAGGAGTTTTCTCTACATATTCTTGCCAGGGATTTTTATCCGAATGACTTAAAATTTTTATCATGGTAGCAAAAAATTAATTGATATTTTTAGGAGCGGGGCTTTAGCCACAGTTTTTACGCATAATTTACGACTAAAGGCCGGATTTACACTTCACTAATTTTTTAAGAAAATGGCTTGCATCGTATCCCATTCAAAATCTGTTAATAAAGATTTAATACGATTTTCCATTTTCTGTAAATTCAAATAGTGCCGAAATTTTGCTTTAAAAGCTAAGTTTTCTTGCCTAGGCTGCTCAGCATCAATTTCCCAAGGATGGAAATAAAAAATTCCAGCTTGTTGCTCAGTATTATTGATTCGATTAAATGCCCAACGAGAAATAAAGTACGGATATAACCTAAAAAAACCACCACCGCCACAAGGATAGTTCTTATGACCTATTTTTAAGGTGCTAATCGGTATTTCCTTAAAATTACTCCCTTCTATAGGATGATAAGCAACTCGAGGGGCTTCAGGCATACCATATAAATCATGTTTTACTGGGTAAATACTAGAGCTATATTTATGCCCCTCTTCTGACAAAATATCTAATGCCCAGAGATTGTCGCGACCAATAGAATAACTAGCGGCCCGATAACCTTCTATTTCTATACCCCCTATATCTTCTAATAATTTCTTCGTTTTACGTACATCAGCTCTAAATTGCACTGGCGTTTGCTCTGTGACACGAATATGCTCATAGCCATGACTAGCAAGTTCATGACCCTCATTAACGATTCTTTTAACTAACTCAGGATAACGCTCCGCCACCCAGCCCAAGGTAAAAAAAGTCGCTTTTACATTATGCTGAGCGAAAATATCAAGAATATGTTGGGTATTATTTTGTACTCGATGCTCTAAAGTATCCCACTGTGATTTTTTGATATACGATTCAAATGCAGAGACTTGAAAATAATCTTCTACATCAACTGTCATGGCATTTTTCATTACTGTATTTTTAAGTCTTTTTAGAAATTCCAAAACAAACTGGCTGCTACTCTGTTTTCTATATAAGTATTTACTTCTAAATCAGCATCTTGCTGTACAAAACGATACTCTATACTTGCATTTAAGAGTCTACTTCTTCCGAAGCTAAGGAAGCTAAGAGGTATCGTACGGGTCATCCTTGCTATAAACTGATAACGATCTTGATTAACATTTACATTTGTAGGTACTTCTACGGCATCTCCCGTAATGCGTTGCCATGATGGAGAAAGCAAAAGACTTGTTCTACGCGAAAACTGCCAATTCCAAGAAGCATTAGCGCCATATACAGTTTGCTGGTCAGCCGTGGAATTTTGGTAGTCTCTTTCTTCATAAAACCCACCTAACTGAAAACTACTTTTCCCCGTTGTGTAAGAAACTGAAGCAGTTGCAGTTCTCCTAACGAGTACATCATTAATTAAGCTAGGTAAGCTAGCATTAAAAATAATAGGCTGTCCATCATTCCCTAACAATGGGTTGCCAGCCGCATCAACAACGATAAAAGGAGTATTCTGCAATAAGATTTGCTGAACAGTTGTTGTGTCTTGTAAATAGGTAAAGTTCCATGTTGACCTTTTTGTTTGATGATGCAAAGAAGCATTCCATGCTCCTCCCGTATTTAAACCAATAGAACGATCAAAATAACCCGCACTTAAATGGGTACGCCGACTTAAACTAAAATTAGATGTCACATGCCAGTTATTACCATAACCCGCTTCAACATCAAAATACCAGTTGGGTTTCCACTGCGCCCCTACCGTATAAAAAACACCATTATTATTAGTATTTAGCCCTTGAAAACTATTATTAGCATAACCGGCTGTACCAAAAAAATTAAAACGTCTATCAACCCAAACCCTTACAGTAGCATTAGTATTCTGAAAACTTACATTATCTTCATTTTCTCGAAACTGAGTTGAGTTATCAAAATTAACATTCCAAGTGATATGCTTAAAATCTCGACCACTGAATAAATTAATAGACTCACTTAAATTCATGGAATTTGCTAGCTGGTCAGCGTTATCATTACCAACATAATCAAAATTTATATTGACACTAGCATTTGCAAATTGTCCAAAATGTGGAGTCCAATTAACTGAAGTGCCTGCTGTCCATACATTTGTTCGAGCACGAAGGTTATTGATATTATCACCTCCACGTAAATTACTAAAATTTTGCTGTTTATAACTACCTCTAGCAGTAACATTAAGTCGGTTACGTACCACTTGATAGCCAGTATTTAATTGTAATTGGTGATTAATTTGTGTTTCTCCATCACCTCCAGCATTAAGTAAGTTTTGCATACGGTAATTAAAATCTGTATTTAAACGGCTTCCATTGATACCTCTTATCGAAATACCTGGACTAACCTCCGTCACAAATGCACCTTGCTCCTGACCTTTACTAGCCAAACGAATATTGTCAGAGTATGTTTCTTGTATAGTTAAGTTTGGTGTAAATATAAAATCAATTGCAGATGCTGGTGCTTGAGCAAATAAAATATACACTACACTACTTATTAAAATAAGTCTGCGTACTTTAAGGCTTTGCCCTTTAGTGGCCATATTGCCCATAACCATAATAATCTAAAGTAAGCTCATGTTTAGATTTATTCAATAGCGCCAAAACTACATCCACAGATTCAAGTTTTTTAAGAGCATCCTGTACAGTACCTTGTATGGTTGTTTCCGCACTAATAACAAAAACAACTTGCCCTACAAGACTCGCCAATACTTCAGCTTGTGTAGCAGCTAACAAAGGGGGGGAGTCAAAAATCACAATACGGTCAGAATAACGTTGACTTAACTCATCAACAAATTTTGCCATTTTATCACTGCTTAATAACTCTGTTGAAAAGGCATGCTTCTTTCCTGCAGGAATAATTTGCAAATCATCTAAATCTGTTTTCAAACTAATATCAGAAAAAATTAAATCATCATTTTCCAAATATTCTATAAGCCCTGGTGACCCTGTTATTCCAAGTCGATTAGCAATGGATGGCTTAGCAACATCCGCATCAATTAACAGGACTTTTTTATCCCTCTCATTAGCGATACTTAATGCTAAATTAATCGCACTAAAAGTCTTGCCTTCTCCAGGTACACTACTAGTAACCAAAATAAGGTTAGACCTATTAATTCCTTTAGAACTGATCCCAAAAGCATTATTAATCAAAGGGCGCTTAATCACCCTATACTCTTCAATCAAAGCTGCTTTTGTCTGCTCAGGAGATAACAAACCATTTCTCGCCAGCTTACTCCAGTCAAGACTAACTTTAGTTTGAGAAAAACTATCGCGCCCCATACATCCTTTAACCTTTCTTTCTATTTCCTTACTGTCATTATCATTTGTTTGTGCCAACTTCTCTAATGCTTTCTCTAAAATATCCATTTCTACACCTAATCTATAGAACATTTCATAAATTACTTAAAACAAGTAAATATGCAATAAATAGCCCTGCCACTAGAAACCAAAAAGAAATTACATTGATCTTATTAGATTTCTCACCGTCTTGAACTTGTACACTTATACTACCTAATACAGGCAACCCCGTTACCATCCTTACTTGTCGAGTAGACATAAAAGTCGGCCTAATAAAATATAGTAAAAATGCTAAAACAATCCCTACACCAGCACCAGCAACGAATACAATAGAATTAAAAAATTCTCGTTTTGGTGAAGAGGGCGATAAAGGCTTCCTTGGCGCATCTACAATTTTAAACCGGAGCACACCTTGACTAATATCAGCTTTTTCAGTCATTGCAGCCTGCTCTCTACTTTCAATTAACTTCATATAATTAGACTTTACAATCGAATAATCTCGATCTAGATTCTGCATCTCTGTTTCAATACTTAAACGAGCATCCATGCCTCGTTGTATTTCATGCAACCGCGTTGTCAATAAAGCTAATCGTGACCGTACCGAAGCTCGCTCGGCTTCAGCATTATTTAAGGCTATTTTTAACGTCTGTATATAAGGATTGGCCATAGCACCCGAGCTAATTATATTAGTTTTAGGCATATGAGCTAAGTACTCTTCTCTACTTTCCTGCAAGTCCTGAATAGTTGCTTTTAAACTTAATACATCAGGGTGCTTTTCCGTATACTTCAACAAAAGCTCATTCATTCGAGCTTTTAACTCTGATATCTTGCCATCTTCTGGCGTCAATTGCCCCATAACTACGTCAGCTACCCCCCAATCCTCATCAGTTTCAATAACTTCAGACATTTGTCGTTTCAGTACTTTCCAACGCGAATCAGCTTCACCTAAAGCCATTTGAGTTGCTGCTATTTGCGTTTTTATCGCAGCTAATTCAGATACTTCCCCCCCCCCTTCCTCAGGTAAAAGGCCAGAATTAATCCGCTTAAAATTCTCACGCGCTTTCTCAGCATTTTTTAAGCGTGTTTCATATTCTTGTATTTGCTCTTCAATAAACTGCTGAGCACTTCCTGTATCAGTCGTACCTCTTTGTTGAGCTTGCTCTGAAAATACAGTCAATACTGCATGCACTATATCCTGAGATTTTTGTGCGTCCGTAGATTCATAAACTATGGTAAATATATCATTCTTTCCTCCATTAATTTTTATTCCAGCTTTTAACTGTGCGATGACCTCCTGTTTTTCAGTTTCACTTTTAGATTCTATGCCTACCCCCCCTAATTGTGCAATTTTTTCTAAATTAGGTCGCGTAAACATAAGTTGTTGCATCACTTGAACTAAGCCACGGGTATTTGCTTGCATTGCCATACCACGTAATAAAGGCCGTAACATAGTACGACTATCTACATTTACTTTTGCTTCTGACTCGTATTTATCAGGCATATTACTGATAAAAGACCAGCCAGCTATACAAATAAGCCACGCCGTAATAATAATGACCCATTTATATTTTAATGTCCCTTTGATATAAAATAGGATTTCAGCTAATTGATCTTGCATTAGTTACCTTTAATATGTTTTGTCTTTGCATTTATAAAACTGAAGTTTCCTAGTTTTTAGGCGGTATATCGACAATCGGCAGGTAGGAGAATTTATTAATAGATTCCCCCCCCGCTGTACATCCAATCCCAAACAAATAGCCGTACAACCCTATATATTTCTACAGTTAGCTTCCCAGTTATTAAAAACTTCAGTTTATAAAATATAAGTGCAAGAAATAAAATTCCTTACCATAATAAAACTTCTATCGATTCTATAAAATGTATTATCAAGAAATGTCAACGATAATTGAGCTTATAACCTCTAATTAGAAAAAAGCCTCTGGAATTACTAAAATATCCCCCGGCATAATTTTAACATTAAGAGACATATCAGCATCTTCAACTAAGTCGTCCATTCTTACGCCAAATTGTTGAGGTTTACCATTGACATTCCGAATAATACTTGCCCTATTACCATCAGCATACCAGCCTATCTGACCGATAATAATAATTAGATCTAACAAGGTCATACCTTTCTCATAAGGCACAGTTTTACCGCTATAACGATTGCCGCCACCACCGCCCATGCTACCACCACCGCCCATGCTACCACCACCGCCCATGCTACCACCACCGCCCATGCTGCCACCACCGCCCATGCTGCCACCACCAATTTGTCCGACTATACGCACCTGCTGCTCATATACCCCTTGAAACCCAGTGACCATAACCACAACTTTGGGATCTCTAATATAAACTGCTAACTCTTTTTCCATAGTGCGTGCCATTTCATACGGTGTTTTGCCTATAGCAACGACATCTTCCACCAAAGGAAGTGTAATTTTACCATCAGGCCTCACAGGAACCGACATAGAAACATCAGGGTGACCCCATACAAAAATATTAACATTATCTCCAGGACCAATTATATAAGTATAATCGTCTGACAATGTTGCATCATTCTTTAATGGAGGGTATGAACATCCAGCAAAGGCTAAAGAACACATAATTAAAATCAGCTTACTATAATTACAACTTAGCATTTCTTTCCTCTATATTTTATACAGTTAATTTATCACTCTTTATTAGATAACTATTCTTTAATGCCCACGAATTTTATTAATGATTTCCTGCTTCATTTTTTCTGCCACTTTACGTTCTGGAAAGATAACTCCTTGTTTCGCTAAATCAATAGCTTGATCAATTTGCACTAGGGCTGCACTATTATTACTGCTTTTATATTCCGCGACACCTAAATGATACCTAAAAACAGGAACATTAGGTGCCTTAAGAATTAATTGTTTGAAAACTTTTAGAGCACCTTTTGTATCACCATTATGTAATAAAACCCATGCATAAGTGTCTTGGTAGTAAGCTTGCTCAGAATGCGCAAAGGGTTTCGTTAACTGTTGTGCACGCTTTAAATCATCTGCACCAGAAAAATAATCTACCAATAAAGTTGCTAAGTTATTAGTCGCGACATCTAACCCCGGATTATAAGCAATTAATAGCTCATAAACTTCTACAGCCTGCTTATACTGCTGTTGTTGCTCATATAGTGATGCTAACGCTAAAGACAACCTTATATTTCTAGGGTGCACTTTTAAGCCATTTTGGTAAACAGATATAGCTTTATCAGTCTTTCCCATCGCTATATAGACTTTAGCCAAATGGTGATGCGCTAAAGCTATCTTAGGTTTTTCCTTGATTAAGGCATTTAATAAGGAGGTAGCTTTCGTATACTTTTTATCATTCGTATAAAGTTCAGCTAACAATAAAACAGATGCTACATTATTTTTATTTTTTTTAAGCAGTCCTTGAAGAAACGCCAACATTTCTGGACGCTTATTCAGCTTTTCATAACAGCGACTTAAGTTCTGTAACACTTGCAGTTGCTGTGGAAACTTAACTAAAATTTCTTTATAGGCAGCTATTGCTTTGCTGTACTCACCTTCGCCTTGCAAGATTTTTGCTTGATAAAATTTAGCTAAATCTTGGCCTTTAGCTAACCTAGCAAGTTGAGAAACAGCTTTACTCGCGTCATCCCATCTTCCTTCTAGGATATTTAATTGTACCATCTTTTGTATAAAGACTAAATTGTTCGGCTCTTTTCTCAAGGCTTTTTCAATTAATTCACGTGCGTATTTTGTATTGTGCTGTGTCATTAAATGATTAAATGTAACTAAAACGGCTTGAGTGTTCGCAGGGTTAATATCTAATGCAGCTTTAAATGTATTCTCTGCTCTCTGTCTATCCCCCTCAACTAAATAGAGCTGCGCTAATAAAACTAATGCTTCATCCGATTTAGGGTGGCTCCAAATAATTTTATCTAAATACACATGTGCTTGCTTATATTGTTCTTTAACTAATAAAAGACGAACTTTTAATAATTTAGCATCCACCTGATTCGGCAAAACATCCAGCATCTCTGTTGAAATTTTTTCAGTGCTTGCATAATCACCCGAGTCAAATGCAATTTTCGCCAATAAAATACTAGCTTCTACACCAATATCTGAATTTTTTTCAGCTGCCGCGACTTGTTTAAGCATAGTTTCAGCTCTTGAAGTATTGCCTTTAGCTAACATCCATTTGGAAAAATCAAATAACTGCTTAGGCTGCTTAGCCAGTTCATCACTAAATACTTGAGTTTGGGCATCAACCTTATCGCTTGCTGTTGCCGCAAGAAATTCCAATAATAAGATTTTCGGCTCTAACTCACTCGATTTTTCTTGCACTAAGTTGCGTAATAAGCTCTCCGCTTCATCCGCCCTCCCTGATTTAGCATAAACCTTAGAAAGTGTAATTTTATAGCTATCATTTTCAGGAAAAAGAGCAGTTAAACTTAAATAGTCCTTAATAACCGCACCAATATCATGCTGTTTAGCGTGAATTTTAATTTTAAATAAATGCAAAGCAACATTTTTTTCATCTCCAGCAATTGCTTTATCTAGTAATGCCAAAGCTTCTACTTTTTTATCTTGCTGCATTAAAATCATAGACTTTAATGTCAATGTTTCAACATGCACAGCATTTTTTTCTAAAATAGAATCAATAATTGCTAGGGCTTCATTTTGCTTTTTATCCCTAAGTAGGGCTGATGATTTTAAAACTAAGGCTTCTGTATCTTGAGGGTTTTTAGCAAGTAAAATCTCAGCATGCTCCAGCGCGTCACCAACTTTACCTAGCAATAATTTTAACTTACCTAATTTAATATGCGCTTGTTGATGCTCAGGCTCTAACTTTAGTGTCTTCTCTAAATTATCCTGCATTGCATAATAATTTCTGGCCTTTTCATCCAGCAATGCTAAATAAAAATAAGTTTCTCCCATCGATTTATTCCCCTGCTTAGCTGTTTTTAACTCCAACTGAGCGGCGGCAAAATCACCTTTTTCCAGTAATTCTTTCCCTCTTTTTAGATGGCTTTCTGCAGCTTCCTCTTCCGTTTCACAAGCTGTCAAGAGCAAGCTTAGCGATGCCGCCAAAAGGCTTGCTATCACTTTATTTTTTATCTGGATATTTCCCATCATCTACATCCTATAGTCTTAAACTTAGTTACTGTTTTTTGTTTTTACTCTTTATTTTCAATTTAAGCAAATGCACTCGACGCCCATCTGCGCGCATGACTTCAAAACGAAACCGCCCATCTTCTACTTTTTCACCCTTCCTAGGCATATGCTCTAATCGACCTACAATAAACCCACCGACCGTATCAAACGCTTCGGTATCAAAATTCGTTGCAAAATACTCGTTAAAATCTTCTAAGGGTGTTAGTGCTTGAACTATATATTCTTTATCATTACGCTTAGTAATATATTCCTCATCAGCGTAATCATGCTCATCTTCTATCTCACCAACAATTTGCTCTAACACATCTTCAATGGTGACTATGCCAGCTACCGCGCCATATTCATCTACCACAATTGCCATATGGCTACGCTTAGCGCGAAACTCTTTTAATAAAACATTTAATCGCTTACTTTCTGGCACAACTGTCGGTGTACGCATCAACTCTTCAACTTTAATATCTTTATTATTAAGTACATGGCCTAATAAATCTTTAGCTAATAAAATACCGACAACTTCACTTTTATCTTCACCAATAACAGGAAAACGTGAATGGCCGTACTCAATAACCGTTGGATAAATTTCAGTTAACAGTGCACCTTTTTTTAGTACGATCATTTTTTTCCGTGGCACCATAACATCACGCGCACGTTGCTCAGATACATTTAAAACGCCCTCTAACATTTCTAAGGCATACTTATCAAGAAGATGCTTTCCTTCTGCTTCCCGTAAAATTTCGAGCAAATCCTCTCTATCCTGAGGCTCACTATTCATGATCTGACCTATACGTCCTATCCAACTTTTTTGCGGAGGTTTAGTACTATCCGCGAACTCGTCAGCCATTTACTTCTTTCTCCTGATAAGGGTTATCAATGTTTAATTCCTGCAATAAATTAATTTCTTTGCTTTCCATTTCTATCGCTTCGTCATCTGTTAAATGGTCATAGCCTAACAAATGTAAAACGCCATGTATAACTATATGTGCCCAATGAGCGCTTAATGCCTTATTTTGTTGTTCTGCTTCTTGCTCTAAAACGGCTGCACAGACAACTAAATCACCTAACAAATCGATTCCTTCAACTCCATCGGGAAGCTCAAAAGGAAAACTTAAAATATTTGTTGCGCCTTGCTTGCCGCGATATTGACCGTTCAACTCAATCATTTCCTGATTGCCAACAATACGAATTAAGATTTCAGCATCTTGACTATAATCAACTAGCACTTTTTCTACCCATAGCTGCAAATCATCATCACTAGGCAAGGAATCAAGATTAACAATACGCTGAATATCCAGCCGACGTGCTAGCATTAGCTGTGTGCCCGTTCGTAATTCTCATAAGCAACAACGATACGCTGCACCAAGGGGTGACGTACAATATCTTTAGCACAAAAAAAAGTAAAACTGATACCCTCTACTTTTTCCAACACCTTAAGTACATGTTTTAAACCCGACACCTTTTCATTAGGTAAATCAATTTGCGTAATATCTCCCGTAATCACTGCCGTTGAGCCAAAACCTACGCGCGTCAAAAACATTTTAATCTGCTCAGTTGTAGTATTTTGCGCCTCATCTAAGATAATAAACGAATCATTCAGTGTACGACCTCGCATAAAAGCTAATGGTGCAACTTCTATAATTTTACGTTCAATTAATTTTTCCGCGCGCTCAAAACCTAACATTTCATACAAAGCATCATACAAGGGACGTAAATAGGGATCAACTTTTTGCGCCATATCACCCGGCAAAAAACCTAGTTTCTCACCTGCTTCTACTGCAGGTCTAACTAAAACAATACGTCCAACTTGTTCTGATTGTAGCGCCTCAACAGCACAAGCAACCGCTAGATAAGTTTTCCCAGTCCCTGCAGGCCCGACACCAAAATTAATATCATGATTTAAGATTCTTCTCAAATAATCTTTTTGATTTGCACCTCTCCCTTTCAGAACACCTCGCTTAGTTTTAATAAAAACTTCAGAGAGTTTATCCTCTTGACCAATATCTTCGATATGCGCATCCTGCATCGATAAGTGAATGTGTTCAGGCGTAATTTCCTCGTGTTCAGCTTCAATAAATAACTTATTTAACACTGCTTCAGTGCCTTTAATTGCCTCAACAGTTCCAGAGACATTAAATTGATTACCACGATTAGCAATCTCCACCTGTAAGCGCTGTTCAATTTGCTGCAAATTACCATTACATTCACCACATAAATTTGCTAAGCGTTGATTATCTGCGGGTTCTAAAATTAACTCTACTGTTTCTGTACTCACACATTAAACCTTATGAATAATTTTATTAAGAGAAGACTCAACCGCCCTACCCCTTAAAGAATTAGGTAATGCTTCAGTAATTAAAACATCAACAAACTGACCAACTAGACGTGGATGCCCAATAAAATTTACAACACGATTATTTTCAGTACGCCCAGTCACTTGTAATTGGTTTTTCTTAGAAAGTCCTTCCACTAAAACCGTTTGCACAGTATCAACCATACCATTAGAAATGGCCATGGTCATTTCATCTAAGCGTTTTTGTAATAGGCTCAGCCTTTCTTTTTTAGTATCAGCGGAGGTATCATCAGGAAATTCTGCTGCTGGCGTACCAGGGCGAGCACTATAAATAAAACTATACGAAAAATCAAAACCTACTTGTTCAATTAAATCTAATGTATCTGCAAAATCTTGATCTGTTTCACCCGGAAAGCCAATAATAAAATCAGAGGACAAACTAATATCCGGACGCACTGCTTTGACTTTTTCCATGGTCGCCAAATAATCCGCTCGTGTATGTCCTCGCTTCATCATCGCTAATATATTGTCACTACCACTTTGTACCGGTAAGTGTAAATGACTAACCAGCTCCGGAATAGTTTCGAAAGCATCAACTAACTCATCTGTAAATTCAATCGGATGTGAAGTAGTAAATCGAATCCGGTCAATACCATCAACTGCCGCGACAAAATGTAATAACAAAGCAAAATCTGCTATTTCACCCTCATCCATTTCGCCACGATAAGCATTAACATTTTGTCCGAGTAGATTAACTTCACGTACACCTTGCGCGGCTAAGGTCGTAATTTCATCTAAGACACTTTGTACAGGGCGGCTAATTTCTTCACCACGCGTATAGGGCACAACACAGAAAGTACAATACTTACTACACCCTTCCATAACCGAAACAAATGCTTTTGGCCCTTCAGCACGCGGCTCAGGTAAAGCATCAAATTTTTCAATCTCTGGAAAAGAAATATCAACGACGTGTTTTTCACCACTACGTGCTTTATTTAATAATTCAGGTAAACGATGCAAAGTTTGTGGACCAAAAACAATATCCACAAAAGGCGCACGCTTTTGAATCGCCACGCCTTCTTGACTAGCAACGCAACCACCAACACCAATAATCACATCAGGACGCTGGTCTTTAATTTTACGCCAGCGGCCTAGTAAAGAAAAAACCTTCTCCTGCGCTTTCTCTCTAATAGAACAAGTATTTAACAACAAAACATCTGCTTCTTCAGGTGTTTCAGTTAACTCTATGCCATGAGAGGCTTTTAGTACGTCGGCCATTTTATCCGAATCATACTCGTTCATTTGACAACCCGTTGTCAAAACAAATAATTTCTGCGCCATAGACTGCTTAGATTTCTATTGTTTATTACTAACAACCATCACCAACCCGTGATAGTAAATCGATTATTATACCTTGTGAAATTTTGTTCTGAAAATTATCAAGCAACCATTAAAAAATACTTCCCTATTACATAATAATTGTCACACGGCATAAAACTATTTTTTCACTTTATTCAAAAAATGATCCATCTTCTCTGCTTTCGTTTGTAAATAAGCCTGATTATCACAATTAGACTCAACCTGTATCGAAATACGACCTTTAACATTAACGCCCAACGCTTTTAACTGTTCTATTTTATTGGGGTTATTAGTAATTAATTGAATCGACTGCACCTTTAAATTGGCTAATATTAACGCTGCAATCGTATATTCACGCTCATCCGCTAAATGACCTAGATGAATATTTGCATCGACAGTATCCATACCTTGATCTTGCAAATTATAGGCTTGTAGCTTTTTGAGCAAACCTATGCCACGCCCTTCTTGCCGCAAATAAATCAACACACCCATGCCATGCTCACTGATTAATTGCAAAGCGTTATCTAATTGCTCGCCACAGTCACAGCGCCGTGAACCAAGCACATCACCCGTAAAACATTCAGAATGAATACGTACCGGCACATCTTCTTTATTTGCCACTTTACCAAAAACTAATGCAACATGTTCTTTATCATCAATAGTATTACTAAAATAATGCAATACAAACTCGCCATACTGGGTCGGAATGCGCGTTTGTACCAAATTGTTAACTTCGTTTGTCAATGCGTTAAAACCTATTATAAATCAATAGAAAGGGTGAATGAATACCGTAGATTACAATTTAACTAACACTTCTGCACTGCCTTTTTCAGCCATATCACCACCAAAACGCTGCACACGATCAAAGGCCTGCGTTGCATCAGCAAACTTAGAATCTAATTTAGCAAAAGATTTAAACAAAATTGGCAAAAATGCCAAGGTATGCGAACCACAATCATTAAAGGTCGCCGATAAGGTCGGTTGCTGCCATAACAGCAAAGTACCACGTTGCATCGCATAACCTAAGAAACGACCTGTTGACCCCATAACTGCAATCGTACCTGCCACCATACGTGAACCACAATAATCACCGGCATTGCCTTCAATTAACAGTGTACCGCGACGCATGTGATCGCCTGCACGCTGGCCGACATTACCTTTGATAATAATCGTCCCCCCTTTCATACCTTGTTTATTGCCCGGCAAGGCTGCACCCAAAAAATCTCCCGCATTACCATTTACCGTTAATAAGCCATTTTTTATTTCGCAGGCAGCATATAAACCCACATTACCATTGACCGTAACCGCCCCTGATTTCATACCCATCGCTAAATAAGCACCGGCATCACCTTCAATAGTGACACTGCCTTCTTGTAAATCTTTAGCAATAAAATCCAGTTTATCAAAGCTATTTTTAATAAAAATAGTTTGTGTATCTGAGCCAGAAATATCAAACAATGCGTCAACACGCAGTTTGCGCTTACCATTTTGTAACTCAATAGCCGCAATTTCAGCAATACTCAGACCTTTTAATAATTGACATGTCAGAGGTGACATATCTACCCGTTGTGCCGTTGCTTGTTTAACCGAAAACGTTAAAGCACTCATGCCATAATCTCCTGTAAATGAAAATGGAACGGTCCTAATTTACCCCCATAATTTCCTGCGCTAATGCGTTTAATACCATTTTCAGCCCCTAAGTCACAAACAGCCTGAATCCCCACACGCATTGCCTTATCTATATCTTCCTTAGTCAGGCCATCAATAACAATTTCCATCACTGACTCAATTTCAGGCGATAAATCTGTTTTGGTAACGCCTTTTAAAGTTGGACAAAATGCATCATTAGTCGATGCGCCTAACGCAGGGTATTTTGAACCTACTTTAGAGCCAGAGCGCACGACACCGCCAGGAAATGGCATAATCACATTAGGCATTTTTTTCATCTCCACGATAGCCGCTTCACAAGCTGCTAACGCCTGAGGTTGTGACTCTGCCAACACTAAAAAGTTACCACCCCCGACTGCATCCACTCGCCCTGTAGTTGCTTCAGTTAAAAATTCACCATCCATCACTGGAACACGCCAATAACGTTTACCATCAATTTTTTTTGCTATTTGATAGCCATCACCAAAATAACGTAAATTTTTCCCCAATGGAATTTGTAACCCCTCATCAATCCCTGCAAACAAGGCTGATGTCGGTGAAGTTAAAACACATTGCCCCGCCCGTGTCTCCAGTTGCTTTGCCAAGCCTTTACCGCTCATGGCAAAAATCAATACCGACACCCCAGGCCGACCATCTGGTGTTTCAGAAGCCTCTAAAACACGCTCAATACCCGCTTCACAGCCACACGCAATCACCGACGTTGCAAAGCCTGTCATTGCCTGCGCTGAAATCATTGCCCATTTTTCATTTTGTGCGGTAATGATCGCACGGGTTGCTTTCATTGGAAACGCTTCAGCGAAGGTCTCATCAATGCTTACACCATTAATAATCATAATTTAAAACTCACTTTTAAGTAATAATGCAAACACTATACAGTGCCATTCAAACTATGCGTTGTTAAGCTACCACGCCCATCTTCAGTCATTTCATCATCACTGATCTTAAAATTGCCAACTTTCATGGTCATAAAGCGTTCAAAATACTTTTGTAAATCTTGTTCAACGGAAATATCCCACTCAGGACGAACAATATGTGTTGTCCCCCATTTTGTCTGCACGACTTTGCCATCAACAACCACTAATTCACCATCTTTGAAAACATAATCCGGCTTTTCAAACATTTTCTCGCGGTCAGCATTTTCGGTGTATACCGTAATATCCGCCCATGCACCTTCCCCTAAACTACCACGATCATCCAAGCCAATTAATTTAGCCGCACCCGCACGAGTTAGAATGGCAATTTCTTGTAGACTATATTCGCGATCTATTGATGCTAATGTGGTCATTTTCTGTGCTTCAGGATGAATAGTCGCCAACATATCATTACGAAAACTCTTATCCATCAATAGTCGAATCAAATGCGGATAAGTCGTAAATGGCGCACCATTTGGATGATCTGTGGTTAAAAATACTCGCCAAGGATCATCAACCAATAAGAAAATTTCTAAGCCAATTGCCCATTGCAAGGCATTAACAAAATTTTGGTCACGATACTTAAACGGCACCACACCACAACCGGCATCACACTCAATATCCATACACACCCATTTATTGGGGTTAGCAAAACCATGATTCGCATGTTGGCGCATATTATCACCCGATGCGGTAATGGTTTGCCCAAATAAAATCTGCCCTACATCAGCGGTAATATTTTTATTTTTATTAATCGCTTCAGCAATCTGTGCGCCTCCAGAAGAAAATTTAAAATCCCCTTCCGTGCCATAACTATGAAATTGAATATGCGTTAAATGCATCGGCAAACCGCCAATCCCTTGAATAGTATCCAACGTCGTGCCAACATTACCTGGCACCCCTAGATTACAACCATGTACATGCAAAGGGTGTTTAACGCCAATTTCTTTGACTGCCGTTGCTAATACTTGCAAAATCTCACGCGGACTCACGCCATAATGTGCATTCTGCTCATCTAATTCCAGTTTACGCTGATTAAATTTAAAAGCATTAATCCCACCAGGGTTGACTACTTTAACACCAATAGCTTTGGCCGCATTCATCGTCCAGGCGACATAATCATTAATAGCTTTTTGATCTTTTTTAGCCGTCAACATACGCAGTAAATAATCATCACTGCCCAACATGACATAGCCGCCTTTATCTAAAATAGGAATATCAGCCATTTCCATATGTGCTTGGCGTGCATTCACCGGTAATATTGCCGGTTCAAATCCAGCCGTATAACCCATTTCTGCATAACGGTAACCCGTAGTAAAGGTGCTAGGCATGGCATGGCCGCAGCCTGAACGGGTAATATCCGAGCGATAGACTGGGTCTTTGCGATGATCTTCAGGAATGAGCATACGCGCAATATTGCCCTTACCACCACCAATATGCGTGTGCATATCAATCGCACCTGACATCACCACTTTACCTGTTAAATCATACTCTTTATCAATTTTTACATCAGCGGCAGGCTGCTTTACAAAACGTCCATCCCGAACATATAAGTTTTGTACCTGTCCATCAATACCACTGGCTGGATCATAAACCGTGCCACCTGTTAATTTTATCAACATGATTATTCTTTCCTACAAAGCGTGTTCAATTGCATTCAAAACCTCAGCCGTACTAGGCAAGCCTGAATCACGTAATTTTTTAAGATGAATGGCAATAACATTATCTAAGCGATAAGTATGGCCTGCATGATCTATCCCGGGCGTACCCACGGGAATGAAAACATCGGGTTCTTTAGCAAAGGTCATGCCTGATCGCGCCACAACAATCGTGGGTAACTCGGTGACAGGCGGTACAGAAGTGGTATTAAATGCTTGCACCCAAACCAAGACATCCGCTTCTCCATTCGCTAACATTACATTGCTATCATAAAGAAAAGGATCATACTCAGGAAAACCACTGGAAAAACGCGCTCTCGCAGGATAAGCAGAAGTCCAACCACACACTTGATTAGCCGTTTGGTCGCCTTCTTTTCCTCCTAAAGGAAAACCAGAACAGCGTGTATCCATGGTGTTAATATCTTTGACCATTTCACACAGCATTTGTACCGTAAGTTCGGCATGGTCAAAGCCTAAAGCCCCAGCTGCCCATGTTACTACACCGTATTTAGCGGCTTTTAATTGCTCAGCTATCCCTTGTAAATCATTAATAGCAACACTGCACACTGACTCAGCAACAATTTTTCGACCTTTAACTAAAGCGCGTAAAACAGCCATTACCTCAGGTAAATCTGCATCCGCACAAGGAATAACTTTTGCTTTACCACCCGTCGGTGAAGTCGATGCTTCGCCAGAAGGGACTTTACCTAAATAAACGACATCGCGTTGACTGGTGTCATCCAAAAACATGGACTCTTTATTCCACAAATATCGTTCAAAAAAGCGCGGTGAAAAACCTTCTAAATCGACACCTACGACTAATAAAAAATCACAACGGTTTTTGATTTCTGCTAACGTCGTGGTCATCCACCCCGTATCTTGCAATGCCAAAAAATTACGCCGTGCCGCTGGAAAATTAACATTATCAACGACCGCACCCGCTTTATCAGCTACAGCCATCACACCACGCATGCCATTAACATCGGTTGCGCAACCGCCAATAACGGGTTGATTACTAGCGCGTAATAAGTCTGCCGCTTTCGCAACAGCAAGCTCCAAACTAACTTCCTTACCGTTCACACGCGCACTGGTATCAGTAATGTCTTGCTCAAATGCAGGTGTATTGACTGCACAGCCATTTTCACTCACTTTAACGGATAAGCCTTCTACATGAATAGTTAGGTCATCGGTTCCAATACCGCAAAATGGACTGGGTACTTCAGTTATTTCAGTCACTTGCTATTCCTCTCAATTATCTTTTTTAATATATTTAAATCGTGGGTCATTAGGCGTTCCTTCAAAAATGCCTTGCGATGTTTCTGCTGCATCCCACATAACGACTTCTTCAATTTTTTTCGCTAAAGCAAAATCTTTTTCGGTAATGCCTTTAGCTGAATGCGTGACTAATTTGACTATAACGAATGCGTAAGACACAGTTAAATCAGGGTGGTGCCACGCTTTTTCAGCAAGATGCCCAACCGTATTAACCACCATTAAGCTTGCTTTCCAGCCGCTAGTTTTTATTTTGCGCCGAATCCAGCCTTTTTCATAAAACCAATGCGGCAATTCCGCAGCAAGTCGCAATTCAATTTCAGCTTCTGTATACACTTGTTCCGTCACGGTACCTCTCCAGCATTTAATTAAATAGCTATTATGCCATGGATTAAGTGAAATAAATCCTATTCTACTAAAAACTCAGGCAAAGCAATGATTGGAATTCCAAGCTCTTTTGCTTTTTCTCGATCTTGTTCAGTATTATACCCCCAGTCTACAAACTGTAACTCTACTTCGCTTAAGTCTTCGTTACTTCGTACTTTCAACAAAGTTGCCAATCGATCCTCAATAAAACAAATCTTTTCTTTAGGATGCATATAGATTAACTCTGTCAACACAGCCGACTTACTTATACGGCGATCTAAACCATAAATATCACTAGGTAATTCAATTTGATTGGCTTCTAAAATTTTTTCAACAAAACGCTCTTGCTTAGTCGTAACAATATACCAAGCACGACCTGCCAATTGGCGTAATTTTTCAGCAACACCAGGAAATAAAACATTCATAGCAATCCATTCTTCTGGTTCATTCTGTATCCATTGATCTCGAGTTTTGCCAAATAAACTTTTTAGCAAAGGTACTTCAGAGGCAAATTGCACAAAAAATGACTGGATATTTGCTTGGATATGCTCAACTGTTTCTCCTTGTTGCAATAAACGCATAAAAATTACCGCCTCATAACCCGTTTTCAGATGCGGGCGCAAGGCATGAAACTGCTTAATTTGCAGGTCGTTTGGAGTCGTTCCAGCCATATCAGGCCATACTTGAGTAGCCACCTTCCAGCCAGTAAGCGCTGTTTCTACCGCGCTATCACACAGCACACCATCAAAATCTAATGCATAAACAAGGCTTTGTTTCATGAGTTCGTACCATACAAGTTAGAGTATCAAAGAAAGCGCAGCTAATGTAACCCAACATTTTATGCACAAAATAATATTAGCGCAGCACTCCCTGAGATACGCAAAAGAACAACAAAAGAATTAAAAAAATTTCTTATACTGTTTTTTATATCATAACTTTAAGAGTTGCTGTACAAGAATAGATTTTTTTACTTAAAAAAATCTAGGGGCTGTTGCCGTTTCACATAGGTAACCATAAAAAAGCACAAGCAAGAGCCATAGAACCTTCAAAATTTCGTTTCAACTTGTCATATCGAGTCGCAATAGCTCTGAAATGTTTAAGCCTTGC
>Ga0256840_1000306_pt1 | contig 49976 bp, 44 predicted proteins | sample 355202metaG_FD_185969 | JGI IMG/M metagenome (GOLD analysis project Ga0256840, IMG submission 185969) | Hydrothermal vent microbial communities from Mid Atlantic Ridge, Atlantic Ocean - 355-202 | ecosystem: Environmental > Aquatic > Marine > Hydrothermal vents | place: Atlantic Ocean: Mid...
GTTAGTTTTTCTCTTGGTGTGCCATCGTAACGGTGATTACGCTCACCACTTTTTCCTGAGAATTTTGCTTTGCCGTTTTCATCTTTGCCTAAAAATTTGTTGGGTGATTTTTTCTTTTTTGCCCATTTATCCTCTTTTTTGTCATCACTTTTAAAGTCACGCTTTGGCTTATCAAACTTTGGCTTCTCCTGCGTAGAACTCTCATAACGCTTTTTGGCAACTTCTCTTATTTCATCTTTTGAAAGTTTTTTTCTTGCAAATTCATCTGTGTTTTTAGTCTCTTTTTGAGGGTATTGGAAACCTTCAATTATTTCTTGCTTAATCGCACGTCCTAACAATGCTTCTATAGAATGAAGTGTTTTTTGTTCGCTCTCATCTAAAAGCATTACAGCTTTATTGACAGCTTTTGCAACTCTTGCCATATAAACGATGGCTTTTATCGGCATATCATAACTGATTAAAAAATCACATTTCAAATCTTTGTCTTTTACAAGTTCTCTATCTTCTATGACTTTAATGTTCTGATTTTGCAATTTTTCTTTTAAAGTAGCAGGTTCGATTGAGCAAACTACCAAAATATCTTCATTTTTGTTTTCTTGTATAATTTTATTTAAAAGTTCTAATTTTTTATCATGTGGACATTGATAAATACGATGGTTATTTGGTTTGATTGAAATTGTGTCAGCAGGCATTTTGCGTCCTATAAAAGTATTTTTAAAATTATACCCATATATGTCATAAATTATGCTATTATATAGAATAATAGACTTCTTGCATAACCTAGATATATCTCAGAAAAGTAAAAAGTAGTGAGATAGTGCAAAATAAATTTTTATGCCTAGCCATAGCTAAGGATAAAATATTTTTTTGTGCTAGATTGCTACTTTTTACTTCTCCCTTTGGGCATTTTAGAGAGAGCTTTACTCTGCGTTAGATAACCTTCACTGTAGCTACAGCTACACTGAAGAACATCTGCCTTGATTAAAACTCTCTCTAAAATGCTGAGCTATGTCTAGGTTATGCAAGAAGTCTAATATATAGATAGAGGAAAAACAATTAAAAAAGAAACAACATTTCAATCACTCGGTTTATCGGCTCCGATTTTAAAAGCCATAAAAGAACAAGGCTATGAGATACCAACTCCAATTCAGGCAAAAGCGATTCCTGTTATTATGGATAGAAAAGACATTTTAGCTGGTGCACAAACTGGTACAGGCAAAACAGCAGGGTTTACACTGCCAATTTTAGAACTTTTGTCGCGTGAAAAACCTACAAAACAAAAACATAAAATTCGAGTTTTGGTACTTACTCCTACACGCGAACTTGCCGCACAGGTCGGAGAGAGCGTTACAGTATATGGCAAGCATCTCTCTTTTAAATCTACTGTTATTTTCGGTGGTGTGAAAATCAATCCACAAATTACAAATTTAAGAAAAGGAATGGATATTGTAGTAGCGACACCAGGTCGTCTGCTTGATCACATTTCACAAAGAACTATTGATTTGCGTGAAATTGAGTACCTTATACTTGATGAAGCAGATAGAATGCTCGATATGGGTTTTATAAATGATATTAAAAAGATTTTAAATGTCATTCCAAATGAGCGACAAACATTACTTTTCTCAGCCACCTACTCCGATGCAATCAAAAAACTCTCAAATCAGTTTTTAAAATCTCCGACACTCATAGAAGTAGCCCGTGCAAATACTTCCAATGAAATTGTAAAACAGTCAGTGTACCCTGTTGATAAAACGCGTAAACATGAACTGCTGACACATCTTATCAATGAAGGAAAATGGCAGCAGATTTTAGTTTTTACACGAACAAAACATGGTGCAAACCGTTTAAGCGGACAGCTTGAAAAAGACGGCATTACTTCAGTTGCTATTCACGGCAATAAAAGTCAAAATGCAAGAACCAAAGCATTGGCTGATTTTAAAAAAGGTGATGTTAGAGTACTTGTTGCTACCGATATTGCTGCAAGGGGAATAGATATAGACCAACTCCCTCATGTCGTCAATTATGAACTTCCAAATGTCAGTGAAGATTATGTGCATCGCATAGGAAGAACAGGTCGTGCGGGCAATGGAGGCGAGGCTATTTCACTTGTTTGTGTAGATGAAGATGAATTTTTAGTCAATATTGAAAAGCTTATAAAAAAAGATATACAAAAAGTATGGCTCAAAGGGTTTAAACCTGATCCAAGCATCAAAGCAGAACCTATAAATATGGGTGGAAATCGAGGCGCTAGAAATAAGCCCCGAGGGAATTCAGGAAGAAATAGAAATAGAAATAGAAGATAAACTTGAGAGAGTAAACCTATAAAAAGTAACGAATTGAGGCAAATCCATAAGCATTTGTTTCTCGCACTGCCTCAATTTGTTCTTCACTGACAATACCACCAAGAGCAAAAATATCGACATCAGTCATACCGATAATACTCTTTAAATCTTCTACACCTTTAGGCTCGCCCTTATCAGGAGAAGCAAATATAGGACTATAAGTCACATAATCAGCGCCCATAGCTTCTGCAATGTGCACTTCATCATGGGTATGCGTGCTAATGATGACTTCAAGCCCCAACTCTTTTGCCTTTGGGATATCATCAAACTGTTGTGAAGTCAAATGTATACCAAAAGCACCTAATTTTGCAGCCAAATTGTAATCTTGATGTAAAAATACTTTGAGTTCTTTGATCGGTTTGCACATTTGTATAAAATTTTGCGCTTCTATTGCATAGTTTTCATTTTGTTTATCGCGATAAAGTGCAAAATTAGGCATATATTTTCTGAGTTGAAAATAAGAAGGGTTGGAGGTTATGAGATACTTTGTCATTATTTTTTCAACAAAGGATTTTCAAAATCTATTCGCTGCACATCAACATCTTTTTCATAACGCTCTGCCATTGCATTAACATGGTATTGTAATCTCTCTAGCAAATAAAGTTCAGGTTTAGTATATTTTACTTTTGCTTCTTTTATATAATTTTGTAAAAATATAAGGGACTCTTTTTCATCTACAAACTGTATGTCTGCTATCATCTTTTTTATCACATCATACTCATTACCGCAGGCAGATAAAAAATCATAACTCAAATCCATTGTTTTTAAAGTATCTAGTGCTTTTGAAAATGCAAAATTATTATAAAGCATACAGCCTACAAAATATTCAATATCCGAGGGCTCGTATTCCGAATACTGATTTGCTTCTTCTGCAAAATGTTTGTGCCAAATATTTAAAATTTCTTCTATTTTTGTATTCATTTTCTCTCTTTTTTTTATAAAAAATTTCTCGGAACCGGTACTTGAGTGCCGGCTGTTGCAACACTCCTGCCACTCTCGCCCGGACTAAAGTCCGCGTTCCAGAACATCTCGGAACCGGTACTTTAGTGCCGGCTATTGCTATCTTTTTTGCGTATTATACTCAAGTATGATAAACTTAGGCTATGATAAAATTAAACAATGCCTCGTCCAAGCAGTTACATGTAATACTCCCTAACACAAACAAGGCTTTGGCGGAGGTTTTAAAAGGTGCATCACCACAGGAGTTGCAAACACTTACCCAGTCCAAAGACCTTGGCTCAATCTTGGACACTCTGCTCAAACAATCCCAAACAGCAGACACAGCGCAAAACAAACTCCTGTTACAACTGCTAAAAAATAACCCTACCCTCAAAAGTCTATCGAGTGCAAATACGACACTCAAAGAGCTGATTGTGACACTTAAACAAGACAAAAATCCTCTGCCCTTGGAAAAAGAACTTGAAAAATTTTTGACAAATATAAAAGATATAAATCCAAAAGAGCTCAAAACAAAAATGCAAAATTCCGGCGTATTTTTGGAAGCGAACATAAAAAACAGCCAAAATCCAAAAGAACTTTTCAACTCTGACATCAAAGCTCTTTTGCTCAAAGCACATGATGGATTAAGCAATGCTTCACAAGCAAACAAGCAAGAGATACTTAAAACCATAGACAAGCTTTTACTCCAAATTGACTATAACCAGCTCACTTCAGCCCTTTCAAACGCTTCTTCTTTGTACATTCCTTATGAATGGAAAGAACTCCAAGAGGGCAATGTAACGCTCAAACATGCCAAAGATAACAAATTTTTTTGTGACATTCATTTGCATCTAAAAAATTACGGAGAGCTCGATTTACGACTGGCTCTTTTTCAAGACAATCAACTGAGTATAAATATCAGTACCCAAAATGAAACACTCAAATCTCTTTTGCAAAACAATCTGCAAAACTTAAAAAAACAACTCTTACATGTAAACATAACACCTAAAGACATTCGCTTTATAGATGTGCAGCAAAATGAATATGAAGCACAAACGGATGATGCCTTACAAATGGGATTTGAGGTAAAAGTATGAAAAAAAAAGCTGTCGCACTCAAGTATGATAAAGAAAAAAACCAAGCACCACTTGTCAGTGCTAAAGGCGAAGGAAAAACAGCACAAAAAATCATTCAACTTGCCAAAGAAAACGGCGTACCGCTAAAAAAAGATGAAGATTTAGTAGAACTTTTGTCAAAAGTAGAACTTGACAAAGAAGTACCACCGCAAATGTATAAAGCGATAGCCGAGGTTTTTAGTTTCATTTATTCTATAACGAGAAAAGAATAATAATTTAAAAATTTAAGTTATGAAATTATTATAATATGTTATAATAATTTCACATTTTGATTGGAGACAATTATGGAACAAGAAGTTGCATGTGAAAATTTAAATATAGCAGAGCTTGATCAAATTGAAATAACTCCCAAAGAATATGAAAATATTCTTAATATTTAGAGTGCCATCTTACATAAATTAGCTCTTAATCATAATTACGATGATATTTTGCAACATTTATGTCTCCTTACTGAGCAGCTTTTACCAAATTCTGTCGCTTCTATTATGCTAATAAATCCACAAACCGGTTTAATGAGTGTTCTTTCTGCCCCTTCTATTCCTGAATCAGGATGGAAAGCCTTAGCAAACCTTAAACCGGGACCCGGTGGCGGTTCTTGTGGAAATGCAGTATTTCACAAAAAGCCTCAGTATGTTTTAAATACTTTTGAAGACGAACGATGGACGGATTTGCGTAAAGTAGCCTATGATTTCAATCTATGTTCTTGCTGGTCTATGCCAATTACAAATGAAGACAATGAGGTCATAGGTACTTTTGCCCTCTCTTCTTTTGAGCATCGTTTGCCTGCACCATTTCATAAAAAACTTTTGCAAACTGCTGCATTTATTGTAAGCATTGTACTTAAAAATAAAGAAATTGAAAGACAGATACAATATATGCTTTACTATGACAGCTTAACAAACTTACATAATAGAACATATTTAGATGAGATATTGACACAAACAGGAGAAAAAACACTTCTGCTTTTAGATGTAAATAATTTTAGCTATATAAACAATACCTATGGCTTTGAAGTCGGAGATAAACTGCTTGTCAATCTTGCAAATATACTCAAAACAGACCTAGACTATCAAAAACTTTGTAAACTTGAAGCAGACCAATTTGCCCTTATTCTTGATGCAGATACCGACATAAAACAAGAAGTGCAAAAAATTAAAAAATATTTTTATGCACATGAACTTCTCATTGATTCTATAGCATTAAATATATCTTTTACTTATGGTGCAGCAGCAGGAAATGAAAATCTTTTTAAACATGCCATAATATCTTTAAAACATGCAAAAATACAGGGCAGAAGTTCTCTTTATATTTTTAATAATGAAGAAGAAAATATATGCTTTACAAAAAGAAAACAATTTATAGAAGCAAATAATATTTTACATCATGCGCTTGTGTCAGATAACATTGTTCCATTTTTTCAAGGGATTCGAGATAACAAAAGCGGTAAAATAAATAAATTTGAAGCGCTTGCTAGAATCAAACAAAACGACAAAATCATATCACCTTATTTCTTTTTGGAACCTACCCGTTCATCAGGTCTTTTACCGGAAATAACAAAAATTATGATAGATAAAACTTTTCAAATAATGTCACAAAATGACTTTAAATTTTCTCTTAATCTCACCGAAGATGATTTAACAAGGCATTATATTTTAGATTACTTAAATAAAAAAGCAAAGCAATACAACATAGATTCCACGCGTATTATCTTAGAAATTTTAGAAGGCATCAGTGCAAACGGAAAGAAAAATCATATACAACAGCTCAATGACTTAAAAGAAGCAGGTTATTCTATTGCCATTGATGATTTTGGTGTTGAATATTCAAATTTTGAAAGAATTTTAAATCTTGACATAGACTTTTTGAAAATTGACGCAAAATATATAAAAGACATTGATACCAATCCAAAAAGTTATGAAATTACAAGAGCCATCGTCTTTTTTGCAAAAAATGCTAACATTCCTTGTGTTGCAGAATTTGTACACAATGAAAATGTACAAAAAGTAGTAGAAGATTTGGGCATTGAATACTCACAAGGCTATTACTTCAGCGAACCAAATCCATTACTTTAATTCACTCCAATTATCGCCAATATTTAAACTTGCTTGTAAAGGTACATGTAACTCCATAATATTTTCCATAATATCTCGAAATCGTTTACCAAGTTCTTCAGCTACATTCTCTTGCACTTCAAATATTAACTCATCATGAATTTGCAAAAGCATTTTTGCTTCTAATTTTTCCTCTCTTAAGAGTGTATCTATTTTATTCATACTCAGTTTAATCAAGTCAGATGCACTCCCTTGAAAAACACTATTGACCGATTCTCTCTCATAGGCAGCTCTATACATCGGAGTCGCATTTTCATAATCAAAATAGCGTCTGCGTTTGAGCAGTGTTTCTACATAACCTTTCTCTTTTGAACCCTCAACTATAGAACGAAAATAGGCTTTTACAGTCCCAAAAGAAGCAAAATATTTTTCTATAATCTCTTTTGCTTCCTTAGTTGTAATGCCCAAAGTATCAGAGAGTTTTTTCTGTCCCATTCCATAAAGCAGTCCAAAGTTTACTGTTTTTGCTATATTTCTCTTTTTAGGTGCTTCTTCTTCTCCAAAAAGAACTATGGCCGTTTGCAGGTGAATATCTTTGTCGTGCATAAAAGCATCCACTAAAACAGGGTCTTGTGAAAAATGTGCCAACAATCGTAATTCAATCTGAGAGTAATCAATACCTATAAGCTTTTTCCCCTCTCCTGCTATAAAAGCCTTACGAATTTTTGCACCGAGCGGTGTTCGTGTCGGAATATTTTGCAAGTTAGGATTTTTTGAGCTGAGTCTTCCTGTTGCTGTTCCTGTTTGGACAAAGGAGGTATGAATTCTATGAAATTCATCTTCATTTGCCAATTTTAAAAGAGGGTCTATGTAAGTAGAAGAGAGTTTATGAACCTCACGGTATTCTAACAATTTAGGAATTATAGGATGTTTCTCTTTTAATGAACTCAATACTTTTTCATCAGTAGAGTAGCCTGTTTTTGTCTTTTTTCCTACAGGAAGTTCAAGCTTTTCAAAAAGAATTTTGCCTAACTGCTGCGTTGAATTAATATTAAACTCACTGCCCGCAAGTTCATAAATGCTTTTTGTTAAATGTTCTAGTGTCTCTTTTACCTCAACCAAAAACTTCTCCAAAAAGCCAGTATCTACTTCTATGCCCTCTTCTTCCATTGTAAGCAATGTATGAATAAAAGGAATTTCAACTGTTTTTGCTTCTTCTATAAGATGTGTAGCATCTTGGAGTTCAAGCTTTTGTAAAAAGAGTGTATAAAGTTTTCTTGTGATGAAAGCATCTTCTGCAGCATACACACAAGCATCATCAAGTTCCACGGTCGAAAAGTTTTCTCCTTTTTTTACCGTATCTTTAAAATGTACCATCTCATGCCCTAAAAGCTTGTCTGAGAGTTTATCCAAACTTAAAGCTGATTCAGGGTTAATCAGCCAGGCTAAAATCATACTGTCACAATGTACAGGCAACTCTTTTTCGTCTAAAAAACGCGAAACAAAATGTAAATCAAATTTTATATTGTGTCCGACTACACGAGAATTGAAAATTCTTCGCATTGCAACTTTTGCAACTTCTTGACTTACTTGATCGGCTACACCTAAGTAAAAATGCCCAAAAGGAACATAATAGGCTTCTTCATCATTAAAAGAAAAGCTAAAACCGACGAGTTTGTTTTTAATATAGTCCAAACCTGTTGTTTCAGTATCAAAAGCGACAACTGTCTTGGCATCAAGTTTATCAAGAACGGCATTTAAGACTTTTTCATCGGTCAGCAAAATTGCTTTAAAATCTAGTTTTGAGGCTTTTTCTTCACAAGATTCTTGTAATTTTTTTGCACTTTCTTGACGCTCCGGAGTGACCATATTTTTTGCATGAAGCATTCGTAAAATTGCATTTTGTTCATACTTGACAAGCTCGTCATAAATATTTAAAAATGGATTTTCAACATCCATTTTATACGCTTCAAAATCAAACTCATTACAGTTAAAAACATTAGGATGCAAAGTTACCAACTCTTTTGACATGTAAGCCTGTTCTTTGGACTCTATAAGCTTTTTTTGTGTTGCCCCTCTCATTTCTCCAATATGCGCATAAATATTGTCCAGTGTCCCATACTCTTTAAGAAGTTTTTCAGCCCCTACCTTTCCTATACCTTTAACACCGGGTACATTGTCGGCACTGTCTCCAAGTATAGACTGGTAATCTATAAACTGCTTTGGTGTTACACCATACTTATCATAACATGCCTTTTCATTCACATATTTTCTTTTAATCGCATCAACAATTACGACCTTATCATCATCTATCAACTGATATAAATCTTTATCATGAGAGACAACTCTCACTTTATACTCTTTTTCTTTAGCACACTTAACAACCGTAGCAATAATATCATCCGCTTCAAAACCGACTTTTCCAAGCGTTTTATAGCCCATTTTATTGATCCACTCTATGGCGACGGGAAGTTGCTGTGTAAGTTCAGGCGGTGGCGCACTACGATTTGCCTTATAATTTACATCTATTTCATTGCGAAATGTGTCTCCTTTAGAATCTATAGCAAAAACTATGTAATCACTGTCATGCTCTTTTTGCAAAGTTGCTATAAAATTTGTAAAACCTGTCAAAAGCCCTGTTGGGAAACCATCTTTCGTGCGAAGATGTTGCGGAAGCGCATAAAAACTCCGAAAGAAAAAGCCAAAAGTATCTATAACTGTAACGGTTTTACTCATTAAGAGTCCTTCATTGCTTCAAGCATATCATCTATAGTCTCTTGAAGTAAGTTTTCATCATATCCTACATCATTAGCCCTTCTGAGTCCAAAATTAATAGCTTGTTCTGAAAATGGATTGTTAATTGGCAAAAGAGTTTTTACTATATTTAAAGCAGTAGCATACTCTTTAATTTCATCTGGTGCAGCGGATGGATTATCTGCATACTGAATCATTTTTACAAACTCTTTAGAAAATCCCCAATGCTCAAACACTTCTGCCGTCACTTCTGCACTTGTAACATCAACATATGCTTTTTCTACCTGTGCCAGATTATTTGAATGCTCGGCTTCTGATTGAAAGCTCACATCTTCATCTTCTTGAATGACATCACTGGCTATCAAAATTTTTCCTGTTTCTTGTAAAAATGCAGCTAAATAGAGCTTGTCGGCTTTTTGTTTATCTATTTTAGAGTACCATTTACGAACAAGTGTTGCCTGCATTGATGAAACTTCTGCAAACTTTTCACTTGTAATTCCATACGGTTGCATATCTACATTTAGCAAGTTACGAACAGAATTACCAAGTGCAATAGAACGGGTCATACTCATACCAAAAAGTGAAACAGCCTGTGCAACATTTCTAATCTCTCTACCAAATCCATAAAGTGGAGAGTTGGCATTTTTTAATAAATTAGCAACTATCATAGGATCACCTGCTATAACCTTTGCCAAATCACCAACACCTGACTCTTCATCAGCATACACTCTGTTTATATCTATAATAGTCTTAGAAAGAGGTGGAAGTGCTTTTATACTCTCTATGATTGAGCTTTTCATCACATAAGCCTTTATTTTTTCTCTTATTATATCCACATTATGCTAAAATGTTTTCAAAAGGAATCAGTTCATGAAAAAAAAAGAGTATACTAATTTTACGAGATTTTACAATGAATTTAAATATTGATTTAGTACATTTTTTAGTTGTTACCATTTTCAGTTTTCTTGTTGGATTAGAAGTAAAATCATATAAAAATCAAAATATTAATCCAACAGATGAAAATTATTTTTTTGGGGATGTTCGTACTTATAGTTTTGTAGGAATTTTAGGATTTATATTATTTAAGGTAGATTCTAATTTACATATTTTATATGCGGTAGGGTTTTTGTCTATAACTCTCTTATATGCTTTATTGTATCAAAAAAATTTACAAGATAATAAAAAAAGCATATTACTTTACATGGTTATGCTCTTAGTTTACTCGTTTGGTGCACTAATTCAAACACAAGCTTTATGGATGACAGCATTACTTTATGTCAGTATAGTATTTATTTTAAATATTAACCAAGGCGTTGAAAAGTTTACAAAAAACATTAATATCAATGAATTTCAAACATTAAGTAAAATGATATTGCTCTCAGCAGTTATTTTACCTCTTCTTCCAGATACAAAGATTATTCCTTACATTCCACTTTCTCCATTTAAAATTTGGCTCGCTGTGGTAGTTATTTCTGGTATTAGCTACAATGGTTATTTGTTACAAAAATATTTTTTCCCTTCAAAAGGATACTACCTTACAGGAATATTTGGTGGTTCTTACTCTTCTACTGCCACAACAGTCGTTTTAGCACGCAAAGCAAAACAACTTGGAGGTTATAGTGTTATAGATGCCGCGATTATTTCTGCTACATCTGTCATGTACCTGCGTTTGATTATTGTAGCTCTGATTTTTAATATTGATATAGGAAAAAATTTAATATTTCCATTTGTACTTTTATCTCTTATAGGATTTATAATTTCATTTTTTTATTTACAACACCAACAAAAAACTCAAGAACATGTAGCAATAGTAGATAAAAACCCTTTAGAATTAAAAACTGCCTTGCTATTTGCATTTCTTTTTGTTATTATGATTATTGTAACTCATTTTGTTACAAAACATTACGGTACATCAGGCTTAGAAGTTCTCTCCTTTATGGTTGGTTTTACAGATATTGATCCGTTTATATTGTCTGTACTAACAGGAAAGTTGCCAATTGCAAGCACACAAATAATAGCGGTTATAATGATAGCAGCAGGAAGTAATAATTTACTAAAAGCCATCTATGCTTTATGGTTTGGAGGGATTAAAAACACATATAAATCAGCTGTATGGATTTTTATGCTTGGAATTGTCACTATACTATGGGGACTTTATTTTGAACATACTATTTAAAGGATTATTTACAATTGAAACCAAATAAAAACAAAATGAAAATGAAACACAAGGTAGCACTTTTTATAGTCTATTTTACACTTTTTGCTGTATTGTCAACTATGGTAGATTATTATGCATATGATTTAATTAATCCATGGTTATTTGCAATACTTAGTGTAGTTGGAGCAGTATGGGCTACCGTAGTACATGTAAAGAGTAAAGATAAATCAAAAGTAGATGAATTAGCACATGATGTTGAAGAAATAATTTAATACAATGAAAAATAAAATAGACCCTAAAGATTTAATGGCGGTAGAAAGAGCGACAACAGCACTACTCGGTACTGCTATATCGCTCATTGTATTAGGATTCATTGTTGAAAAATTTGAACTTTTTTTGCATTTAATTGCTGCTGAAATAAAAGGAAAATCATACGAAAAAATTCCACAACTTACGCATATAGCATTTTATAATTATCTTGGTATCGTTATTGTTGCTGCAGGAGTTTTTCTTGCTTTATATACCTATCGTTATTATACTACTTGGATTAAACATCTTCAAAAAAAAGAAATTAGTACAGATAAAAGTATTTACTTTATTCTTGCTATTTTTATCGCTATGATTGGTATTGTCCTTATTCTAAGTATGCTTATTTTGTAAATACACTAAATGTTAGACTTCTACACCAAGACTTTAACTCTCCCAAGATGGAATGCATACATCAGTAACAATAAAACAACAAACTACATTACACCTCAGGAGAGCTGGAATAAGATTGATTGAGATTGAAAAGGTGAAACAAGATTGAAAAATGGACTCAGCCAGTTCATAACTGGAGCCAAACAATATCGCAATTAGCTATATTTTTTGAGTGGAGACTGGATGAGTACTTAGAGCTGTAACAAGATGTTACTTTTGGTAGCTGACACAGAATTTTTTACGGTCTCGTTTAGTTTATTTCATGATAATCTAAATATTCTCATAATGATTTAATCCATTTGCATTATTACTTGTGTATCCATATTTATCTGTTTTAAATTCATTGAAATTAATCCATTTTGCTTCAATGTATACGCAATGCTATTGCTTAAATTTATAAAATCATTAATTACATCAGTTTTTAAATTACCTGGGATATTTTTAATAAATACAACTATAGTTCCAGAATTTGTATATGTTCTGATTTTTGCTGTTCCTGATGTAGAAGAACCACCATTTTGAAAATATATTGAAAAATCATTAATATTAGGAATAACTATTTTTCCTCATTCCATCTCGGGAGAGATGGAACGAGATAAGTTCAGAGTCTGTCTATTTTGTTATACAGTTACTTTGTGATGCTCAATTTGCATAATTTTATCAGCCAACCAAGTTTTAATGATAGCTTGACGACTTACTCCTATATGTTGTGCCTCTTTATCAAGTTTTTTAACCATCCAAGTAGGAAAATCAATATTAATTCTCTTTGGTTCCAAATTTGGTCTTCTGATTGTAGATAAATCAAGGTATTCAATGATATCTTTTTCGTTATCATCAAATATTTTATCAAATTCTTCAGCTTTCATAAATTTCAATCTCCTTTTTTCTTGCTCTTCGTGCAGAAATAATTCGTATGTTTTCTTTACGACAAGTTGTTACTACTGCATACATTTTTGCAGTAATTTTTCCAATGGTAATAAATCTTTCTTCATCTTCATAAGATGTTCTGATTTCAACCATTTTATCATCATTCCAAAGAAGCTTTGCTTCTTCAAAATCAATACCATGTTTTTGCTTATTTGATAAGCTTTTCTTTGTATCGTATTCAAACTTCATATAAAGAAGTATATCATTTTTATATTAAATTGTAAAATTTCGAGAAATTATCTATCCATCATATTAAATAAACTTCTCTCCCGAGATGGAATGTATAATACATCAGGTAAAATCTATTTTATTTAAAATGTCAAAAAACTTAAAATAACCAACTATTTACTATTTAAGGAGTACAATATATTTAATCAATCAATGGAGGGTTATGATGTCAAAAAATATTAAATGGTTTAATGAAATTGGCATAGATGATGTTGCTGCAGTCGGCGGTAAAAATGCTTCACTGGGTGAAATGTATCAAAACTTAACAAGTGAAGGCGTACGCGTTCCAAATGGTTTTGCTATTACATCTAGTGCTTATGTTTACATGTTAGATGCAAATGATGCTTGGAAAAAGCTTCATGAACTTCTTGATACTATTGATGTCAATGATATTGATGAATTGCAGACAAGAGGCAAAGAGTGTAGAGAAATTGTTTATAATTGTCAAATTCCAGATGATTTAAAAACAGAAATTTTAAAAGGGTATGCAGCACTTAAAGAAGAGTATGGTGATTCACTCTCTTTAGCAGTACGCTCATCTGCAACGGCGGAGGATTCTCCTGAAGCCTCTTTTGCAGGACAAAATGACACCTATTTACATATTTCAAGTGAAGATGAACTCCTCGATGCTTATAAACGATGTCTAGCATCAAACTTTACAGACCGTTCTATTCACTATAAGCATGATAATAATTTTGACTATCTCAAAGTATACCTTTCTGTTGTTGTTATGAAGATGGTTCGCAGTGACATTGGTGCGAGTGGTGTCATGTTTAGCCTCGATACAGAGACTGGTTTTGAAGATGTTGTTTTTATAAACGCAGCATTTGGGCTTGGTGAAAATGTCGTACAAGGTACCATTAATCCAGATGCTTTTTATGTCCATAAACCAACATACAACAAAGGGTTTAAAAATGTTTTGAAACGCTCTTTAGGTTCAAAAGAGAAAAAGATGATATTTACAGATACCATTAATCTTGACAATATTGCTGTGGAGTACACAAAAAACATTCCTAGTACACAAGAAGAACAAACACATTTTTGTATCACCGATGAAGAGGTCATGGTTTTAGCAGATTATGCTATTAAGGTAGAAAATCATTACTCTCAAAAGGTAGGATTTACGAAACCTATGGATATGGAATGGGCAAAAGATGGAATAGATGGCGAACTTTATATGGTTCAAGCTCGCCCAGAAACGGTTCAATCACAAAAAAAAGGCAATATTTTAGAAATTTACCATTTGAAGGAAAAAGGCAAAGTACTCATAAAAGGGAGTGCTATTGGAACAAAAATAGGACAAGGAAAAGTACATTATATAAAAGATGTTCGTGACCTCAATCAATTTAAAGCAGGAGAAGTTTTAGTAGCAGATACAACAAACCCTGATTGGGAACCTATTATGAAAATAGCAGCTGCCATTATTACAAATAAAGGTGGTCGAACTTGTCATGCAGCAATTTTAAGTCGCGAACTTGGAATTCCTGCTGTTGTTGGATGTGATAATGCCACTGAAGTTCTAAGCGATGCAGGTGATGTTACTGTAAGTTGTGCAGATGGAGAAGATGGACATGTTTATGAGGGTATCTTAAAATATGAAATAGTAAAAACTAATTTAACAAATTTACCAAAAACAAAAACAAAAATTATGATGAATTTAGGGAATCCTGATTTAGCATTTTCTCTCTCTTCTTTACCTGTTGATGGTATAGGATTAGCGCGTATGGAATTTATCATAAATGAGTATATAAAAGCACATCCTATGGCACTTGTTCATCCTGATAAAGTTGACACTCAAACAAGAAAAAAACTTGAAGAATTAAGTGAAGCATATAATTCAATGGAAGACTTTTTTGTAAAAACACTCTCTGAGGGTGTCGCTACTATTGCCTCATGTGTCTACCCAAAACCTTGTGTTGTTCGCATGAGTGATTTTAAGTCAAATGAATATGCAACACTCCTAGGAGGAAGTACATTTGAGCTTCAAGAAGACAACCCAATGATTGGATTTCGTGGAGCTTCAAGATATGCACATCCAAACTATGAAGAGGGTTTTGCACTAGAGTGTAAAGCGATGAAAAGAGTTCGTGATGAAATGGGTTTTACCAATGTAACTTTGATGATTCCATTTTGTCGTAGAGTGCAAGAAGGACAATTAGTTATAGACACTATGGCAAAATATGGACTCGTTCAAGGTGAAAATGGACTTGAAATCTATGTCATGTGTGAAATTCCAAATAATGTCATTCAAATAGATGCCTTTAGCGAAATCTTTGATGGTTTTAGCATAGGAAGTAATGACCTTACACAACTTACTTTGGGCGTTGACCGTGACAGTGAAGTTGTTGCGTTTGACTATGATGAAAGAGATGAGGGTGTTAAAATGATGATAAAAATGGCAGTTGAGGGATGTAAACGCAACAATCGTCATAGTGGTATTTGTGGACAAGCACCGTCAGACTACCCTGAAGTAGCAGAATATCTAGTAAGACTTGGTATAGATTCTATCAGTTTAAATCCAGACAGTGTTTTAAAAACTATAGAAGATATAGGAAAATTAGAACAAAAAATAGGAAAATAAAATATGTGGAAATGGCATAATAATCTTAATTTAGAGATGAACATCAATAAAAACCTTGTAGATAGTTTTAAAAAACATGCCAAATTAGGTGGTGCACTTTTTGTACTTTTTGGTGCAGTTGGAATTTTATTTCCTACTTTGATGAGTCTTACTACTACACTTATAGTAGGCTATATAATGCTTTTTGCTGGCGTTTCAGCTGGAGCGCTAACATATAAAAGTAACCGTGAAGATTGGCATGGATGGCTAAAAAGTTTTATTTTAATCCTTTCATCCCTTTTTATTTTATTTTATCCTATACAAGGTGCCGCAGCACTTGGTCTTGTGTTTTCTATTTACTTTTTTACTGATGCCTTTGCAGGTTTTTCTTTGGCACTTTCACTTAGACCTCAAAAGATATGGTTAGTTTGGCTTTTTAATGCCATTACATCTTTAGCTTTAGGTGTGTTATTTATATTTGGTTGGCCAAAGAGTTCTCTCTTTTTGATCGGAATTCTTGTTGGTATTAGTTTATTGTTTGATGGCATTGCACTGTTGCTTGGCGGTGCTTTTGTACAAGATGTAGATGATAAAAGCAAAGGAGAAAAAAAATGAAATACAATATTCCAGCAGATGTGCCAAAAAACAAAGAGTCACTTTATAAAAAAAATCTTAAAAGTGTAACAAATGGGACAAATCGTTTGATGCTCTTTGCAGGGGATCAAAAAGTTGAACACCTCAACAATGATTTTTATGGCAAAGACATTCCCTTAGAAGATAATTCCCCAGAACATATGTTTCAAATCGCTTCAAAAGCAAAAATTGGTGTTTTTGCAACACAATTTGGACTTATAAGCAGATATGGACGAGAGTATAAGAATATTCCTTATCTTGTAAAGCTTAATTCAAAAACTAACCTTGTGCCGTATGAAGAGCAAGACCCCTATTCACAAGCTTGGTTAAGTGTCGCTGATGTCGTTAATTTTGCTAAAACAAGTGGACTTGACATCAAAGGTGTCGGCTATACACTGTATCTTGGTGGTGAGCACGAGCATGCAATGCTTGCACAAGCTGCACACATTGTCCATGAAGCACATAAAAATGGGCTTTTAGTGGTTTTATGGATTTATCCAAAAGGAAAGTTTATAAAAAATGAGCATGATGGACATTTAATAGCCGGTGCAGCTGGTGTTGGTGTAGCACTTGGTGCTGATTTTGTTAAGCTAAAAGTACCGTTTGATATAAGAGGAAACTTTGATTCAGAGGCTTTACAAGAAGTGACAATGGCAGCAGGGCGCAGTGGAATTCTATGTGAAGGCGGTGCGAAAGTTGATGAAAAAGCATTTTTAACAGAGTTATATACACAGATACATGTAAGCAGAAGTCGCGGGAACGGAACGGGGAGAAATATTCATCAACGGCCACTAAAAGAAGCGATAAAAATGGCAAATGCCATCTATGCGATAACTTCAGAGAATGCTTCTGTCAAAGAAGCCTTAAAATTATTGAAATAAGGTTGATACAATGAAAACTAATGGCGAAAAACTTACAGAGATTAATGAATTAATCGCAAGATTAGGAAAAGATGTTCCTGCCGAAATTGAAGCATTTATGAAATTTGCACAACTCACAGAAAAAACAAATGTGCTAAATGCTAAAAATAAAGCACTGATTAATATAGCTTTGGCAATTTCAGCACAGTGCGAATGGTGCATAGCGTTACATGTAAAAGATGCTGTAAAAGCCGGTGCAATAAAAACGGAAATAATAGAAGCGGCTATGCAGGCTGTTTTGATGCACGGTGGGCCAGCACTTATGTATATGATTCCAGTTGAAAATGCTATAGATGAATTTTTACAATAAACGCGTATTCAAAAGAGGACAATACAATGGAAAATACAACGATAAAAAGTGTTAAAGCGTTAGAAATTTTAGATTCACGAGGGAACCCTACAGTTCGCGTCTTATTAGAACTTGCAGATGGGACAAAAGTTTCATCTTCTGTGCCATCAGGTGCAAGTACTGGTGAATATGAAGCAGTAGAAATAAGAGATAATGACCCAAAAAGATATGATGGAAAAGGCGTGCGTACAGCTGTTTCTAATGTAAATAATCAGCTTGCTTCTTTGGTTGTAGGCATGGATGCCAAAGAACAAGCTAAAATTGACAAAGCAATGATAGCACTTGACGGAACACACAACAAGTCAAACTTGGGAGCAAATGCCATTCTTGGTGTTTCCATGGCAGTAGCAAAAGCTGCTGCAGATTCGAGTGGTGTGGAACTTTTTCGTTATTTGGGAGGAGCAGATACTAGACGCATACCTGTTCCATGTATGAACATACTCAACGGTGGAGAGCATGCCGACAATAGTGTAGATTTTCAAGAATTTATGGCAGTGCCTCTTGGAGCACCTTCATTTAGTGAAGGGCTTCGTTATGTGGCACAAACCTTTCATGCGCTTAAAAAGATTTTAGCTTCACGAGGGCTTGCAACATCTGTTGGTGATGAAGGTGGCTTCGCACCAAATTTAAGTAGCAATGAAGAGGCGATGGACTTAATCATAGAGGCTATTAAAGCTGCTGGATTTGAACCAGGCAAAGACATTATGATAGGAATTGATAGTGCTGCTACTTCATTTTGTAGCGATAAAAAAGGAAACTATAATCTGAAATGGTCTGGAGCAGGACATAAAACAAGTGATGACCTTATAGCACTTGCAAAAGAGTGGGTAGAAAAGTACCCTATCATTTTCTGGGAAGACCCATTAGCTGAAGAAGATTGGGAAGGTTTTGCAAAATTTACCGCAGAACTTGGTGATAAAATAGAAGTCATTGGCGATGATATCTTTGTAACAAATACTCAATTTATTGCTCGCGGAATTAAAGAACAAAGTGCAAATTCTTCCTTGATAAAACTCAATCAAATAGGCACAGTGACAGAAACAATTGATGCTGTAAGAATGTGTCGTGATAATGGTTGGAGATATTTAATCTCTCATCGTTCAGGCGAAACGGCAGATACTTTTCTCGCGGACTTTGCTGTTGCTATGGATGGAGGACATCTTAAAACCGGTTCAGCTTCACGCAGTGAAAGGTTGGCAAAGTACAACAGACTGTTAGAAATTGAAATGCTCTTAGAAGATGAAGCGTTGTATAGCTGGAAATAATTAGTCTTTAAGGACACAAAGCCCGCACTAAAGTACGGGTTCCAAAAAAAGCTGCTTAACTTAATGGTGTTGAAGGACGCCTACTAAAGGAAAAAGAATGATAAATAATGACCCGTCAATTAATATAGCCATACCAATTTTACCAAAAAGAATTGCGGGGCTAAAAGACATCTCTTTAAATTTATGGTGGACATGGAACCCTCGGGGTAAAAACCTTTTTAAATTATTGAATCCTTATTTATGGAAAGAGACAAGGCACAATCCCATAGCAATGCTTAAAAATATGTCACAAGAAGAGCTGAATAATGCCTGTTCTGATGAATATTTTATACGCGAATATGATTATGTTTATAATGCTTTTCAATTATATATACAAGATAATAATATTTATGCTGATGAGCCTCTTCCTATCGCTTATTTTTGTGCTGAGTATGGTTTACATCATTCTGTTCCTATATATTCCGGTGGTTTGGGATTTTTAGCAGGTGATATTTTAAAAGAATCTAGCGATATGGGTTTACCAATGGTAGGCATCGGATTTATGTACCCAAAAGGCTATGTTCGCCAAATCATAGGGACTGATGGCTGGCAAAATGGAGCTGAAGAACCTATAAATAAGGATGTGGCACCCATTGAGCGTGTTTTAGATGAAGATAAAAATCATTTTACCATTCAAGTTCCATTTATTGACCCACCAATTTTCGCAAGTGTATGGAAAATAAATGTAGGACGCGTAACATTATATTTACTTGATACAGATATTGAAAAAAATGACCCTTGGGATAGACAAATATCTTCAAGACTTTATACCTCAGATATCAATCAAAGACTCCGCCAACAAATTGTGTTAGGGATTGGAGGATATAGAGTTTTAGAAGAGTTAGGCATTGAGTATTCTATTTTACATCTTAACGAAGGATACCCCGCTTTTGCCCTTTTTGAAAGAGTAAGAAGTTTTATGGAAAATGAAAATTTGACACTTGATGAAGCAATTGAAAAAGTAAAACAAACTTCTGTCTTCACAACACATACCCCTCTTCAAGCAGCAACAGATGTTTATAATTTTGATATGATGAGTGCTGCCTTTAAAGATTATTGGGGGAAACTTGGCATGAGTAAAGAGCAGTTTATGAACTTTGGATTAAATCCAGATGACCCCAATGCAGGTTTTAATATGACTGTTTTTGGTCTCAATATGTGTGATAACAGAAATGCTGTAAGTAAAAAACATTGTGAAGTGGCTAATCAAATATGGTCACATGTCTTACCAAAAAAAGAAGATGCTACATCTACGATAGACTATGTAACAAATGGTGTTCATATCCCCACATGGCTTGGTGATGATTTAGCGAGTATACTAGATCAATCAATCGGTGAAAAATGGAAATTACTACAAGATAAGCTTTCATGTTGGAGTTTTATAAAAGATATTGAAAATAAAAAACTTTGGAATATTTCACAAAATAGTAAAGTTTTAATGGTAAATTACATCCGAGATAAAGTTCGTGTAAAGTATGCAAAAGAAGGTATAGACCCTGTTGTCGCTATGGCTGAAGGTGTACTGTTGGATCCTGACATATTAACTATTGGATTTGCACGCAGGATGACACAATACAAAAGACCAGATTTAATTTTAAGTGATTTAAATCGTTTGGAAAAGATTGTGAACAATAGAGATAAGCCTGTTCAAATAATTTTTGCAGGTAAAGCACATCCTGCAGATATAGTTGGAAAAAAAATACTACAGCATATTTTTAAAACTGCACAAGAATCTCGGTTTGGAGGTCGCATAGCATTTATTGAAGATTATGGTGAAAATGTGGCAAAATATTTGATTCATGGCGTAGATGTTTGGCTCAATAATCCGAAAATTCCAATGGAAGCTTGTGGTACAAGTGGTATGAAAGCTTCAATTAACGGAACTCTTCATTTATCTTCATTAGATGGTTGGTGGCCAGAGGGCTATAACGGGGAAAATGGTTGGAGTTTTGGTGAAGAACCATCAGACGATACTAAAGATGCAGAAGCTTTATATGAACTTATTGAAAATGAGATTGTCCCTCTCTATTATGATTATGAAAATGACACAATACCAAATAAGTGGGTCGATAAAATGAAAGAAGCGATGGTTACAATTCCATCAGAATTTAGTGCAAGAAGAATGATGAAAGATTATTTAAGAAAGTTTTATATTCCTATTTCTCTCACATTACAAAAAAGTAAAAAGTGAGAGAAAAAAATTAACTATCTTTTAGGTGTCGCTTTTTTTGTGCTTTCTTTTTCATGTTTATGTATAAGAGAATCAAAACTTTTCACGACATGACTATAAAGTTTTTCGACTCTGTTTTTTCCATGAATCTCGTTTTGTATATTTTTAATCTCGTTTTGAAGATTTTTATACTCTGATGTATGTTTTTTTGTATAGCCTAAAAAAACTGCTTTTTGAAGTTCATCTTGTGCCTCGTCCAATAACTTATTCGCTTCTTTCTTTTTAGTTTTATCTAACTTCGATGCTGACAATACTAAATCTTGAGCAGTTATCAGAGGAAGAGGAATCATTGTTGTCTCCATAATGGTACTATTTAAAGCAGTTGCTAATGTTGTAAATGCAAGTTTTTTATGTCCTTTATTTAATTCTTTTAGTGCTTGATGTGTTGCAGCAGGATATGTAGCTAAAGGAAGTAGCGTTGTTGTCATATCCATTTCATCTTGCAGTGGCATCAAAATCTCTCTCGCAGCCTGAGTATCATGATCTTTTAGTAATTTTTGTGCAGAATCAATAATATGTTGCACCAACTTAGAATTACCGGTAAAATCATTCACGCGAATGTCATCGGCTACTGGTATAAAATCCAATTTTGGATTATTTTTCAATGCTACATCAAAGAGTTTTGTTGCTTTTTGCAAAGCTTTTTTAGCTTCATCTACTTTATTGTGTTGCAACGCGCCAAGGGCAACTACACTTTGCTGAAGAGCATTTAACATCTCTTTTGGTGCTTTTTGTAGACCTTTTCTATGCTGTGTTGCCACTTTATTTAAAACTATTTTTAATCTTTTCGCTTTTTCCTGCTTCATCTCTGTTTTAGATGAAACGCTAGCACTCACATTTGCATATAAAGCCGATGTTGACAATAGCAATGATGCTAAAACTGTTGAAACTATAACTCTTTTTTTCATACTTTATCCTTTGTGTATCAAGTTTGTTTAGTAAAATTATATAATTAAGTTGACAACAAAGAGTAAACAAAACATTTATTTGAGTTAAAGAATATTAAAAGTGAGTTGAGGGTATAATTAATAAAAGGGGTGTTTATGATGGTAGATTCTTTAGCTGGAAAATTAGTACCAAAAAAGGAACTTATAAATGTAGCGTTACTTGTCAGTGCCTATTATGAGCTTATACCAGATTCCTTTTCTGAAAATGAAAAAGTGACTTTTGGAACTTCCGGGCACCGTGGAAGTGCTTTAAAAAAAAGTTTTAATGAAGCACATGTAATGGCAATTACACAGGCTATTTGTGAGTATAAAAAGCAAATGGGTTATAAAGGAGTTCTTTATATTGGTAAAGACACGCATGCCCTTTCTACTCCAGCACAAATAACAAGCATAAGAGTATGTTGTGCAAATAAAGTACATGTAGCCATTGCTAAAGATGATGACTATACCCCTACCCCTCTTGTGTCCTTTGCCATTTTAGAGCATAACAAAAAGAGTCAAAATCATGCTGACGGCATAGTCATCACTCCCTCACACAATCCTCCCCAAGATGGTGGTTTTAAATACAATCCACCAAACGGTGGACCGGCAGACACAGATGTGACGGCTATTATACAAAAAAGAGCCAACGAAATACTAAAAAATGGTTTGCAAGAGGTAAAAATTGTAAGTTATGAAGTAGCACTAGATTCCAAATATATTCAAGAGTTTGATTTTATAAGCCCTTATGTAAAAGCACTTGGGCAAATTATAGACATGGAAGCTATAAAAAATTCAAAGCTAAAACTCGCAGCGGATCCTCTTGGTGGTTCATCCATACCCGTGTATGAAAAAATAAAATCTTATTACAATCTTGATATGGAGATTATTCACCCTTATGCGGATGCAACATTTTCTTTTATGACACTTGATTATGATGGAAAAATTCGTATGGATTGCTCCTCTCCTTATGCTATGGCTTCATTACTAAAATTAAAAGACAATTATGATTTGGCTTTTGCAAATGACACCGATGCAGATAGACATGGGATAGTGACACCAAAAGGTGGGCTGATAAATCCTAATCATTATCTTAGTGTGGCAATTTGGTACCTTTTTACATACCGCAAAAATTATGCAAAAAATTTAAAAGTCGGTAAGACCTTGGTTTCTAGTTCTATGATAGACAAAATCTGTAGCAGTCTTGGTATAGATGTATATGAAGTTCCCGTCGGTTTTAAATGGTTTGTAGAGGGGCTTTATGAAGGCTGGCTTGGATTTGGTGGGGAAGAGAGTGCGGGAGCTTCGTATCTTCGATTTGATGGAAGCGTATGGAGTACCGACAAAGATGGCATCATTATGACTCTTTTAGCGGCAGAGATTATGACTGTTACATGTAAAGATATAGCAGACATTTACGCTGAATTTGAAAAAGAATTTGGTAAAGCTTACTATGCTCGCATAGATGCACCTGCGACTTTAGAGCAAAAAAAGTTGCTTAAAGCCCTCAGTGCAGATGATATACAATTAGAGACTTTAGGTGGTGAAAAGATTGAGAAAATGCTTACACATGCAGCGGGAAACGGTGCTGCTATTGGTGGGCTAAAAATTGTAACACAAAACGGCTGGGTGGCAATGCGTCCATCAGGAACGGAAGATATATATAAAATTTATGCTGAGAGTTTCATCTCACAAGAACATTTGCATTCTCTCCAAGAAGAGGCACAATCTGTAATGAAAATGTTATTTGAGAAGAGTAAAATAAAATAATTAAAGGAAGCGTATGAAAGCAGTAGTAATGGCAGGTGGTTTTGGAACTAGGATTCAACCACTCACAAATTCAAGACCTAAACCAATGTTACCAGTCATGAACAGACCTATGATGGAACATACAATGATGATGCTTAAAGATTTAGGCATCACAGAGTTCATTGTACTTTTATACTTTAAACCCGAAGTTATTCAAAATTATTTTCAAGATGGGAGTAATTTTGGCATAAAAATAACCTACATTGTACCTGACAATGATTACGGAACCGCAGGGGCTGTTAAACTTGCACAAGAACAAATAGGAAATGAAAATTTCATCATCATCAGTGGTGATTTAGTGACTGATTTTAATTTTCAAAAATTATTTGATTTTCATAGCTCTCAAAAAGCACAACTCTCTATAGGTCTTACTTCTGTTGAAAATCCTCTTGCTTTTGGAGTGGTTATTGCAAATGAAGACCATGTTATTGAAAAATTTCTAGAAAAGCCTAGTTGGGGTGAAGTCTTTAGCGATACGATTAATACAGGAATTTACATTATTGAGCCTAAAATTTTGGATTTTATTCCCAAAGAAGAAAATTTTGATTTTGCAAAAGATTTGTTTCCTAAACTTATGGAAGAAAAAATCCCTTTAATGGCATATAATTTGAAAGGGTATTGGCGGGATGTCGGGAACCCGCAAAGCTACAGAGAAGTGCATGAAGATATTTTTAATAAAAAAATAAAAATACATTTCTCTGGAAAAAAGAAAAAATACTCAGAGGGTGTTTTATATACAAATAGCAAAAATAAAGTAGCGAAATCTGTAGAAATTATGGGAACAGTGCTTCTTGGCAAAAATGTAACAATTGAAAAAAATGTCAAACTCAAGGATGTAGTGATTGGAGACAATGTTACCATCGGTGAATCATGTAAAATTAAAAACAGCGTATTGTGGGAAAACATTGAAGTACAAAATAATGTACTGTTAGATAATAGCGTTATATGCAACCATAATTTCATAGGCAGAAATGTTGTTGCAAATGCCGGTCTCATCTTAGCGGAGAATTGTGACATAGGAGAATTAACAAAAATAGAAAAAGATGTGACAATCTGGTCAGATAAAAAGATAGAACCGGCTTCTATTGTTACAAATAATCTTATTTTAGGGAACAAATATAAAAACTCTATCTTTGAAGACGGAAGTATCTATGGTAAAAGCAATGTAGAACTCTCCTGTGAAATGGCTACAAAAATAGCTGAAGCTTTTGGCGCCCAATTACCAGTTGGTTCTACTGTTATAGCAGGGCGAGACCATGATAAAAATTCACATATGATAAAGCGTGCTTTTTTAGGTGGCTTAGTCTCTTCGGGCATAAATATTTTAGATTTAAAAGATGCACCTCCCTCAGTGCTTCGATATACATTAGCAAATGACAAAAATTTAATTGCAGGCATTCACTTTAAAAGATGTTTAAACGATACAGCAAGCTCGGAGATTACACTTTTTAATGAAGAGGCGATGCGAATTCATTCTGATTCTGCCAAAATAATTGAAAAAGCTTTTTTTTCAGAAAAATTTCGTCGTGTTGAGTTTACAAAAATTGGCTCCATAATAAATTCAGAACATCATATTGAATGTTTTAATTATCAACAAAAAATCAAAGAGAAAATTGACCACAACATTGTAAAAGAAGAAAATTTTAAAGTTGTTTTTGATTTAATGCATGGAATAGCAGGTGATGTTTTAACAAAAATTATTAATGAAATTTTAATTGAAAATATAATGTTAAATACATATTATGATGCAACAATACTAGCAAATATTGACATATTAAAAAAGAAATCTTTTTCTAATGTTTCTAAGATAGTTACTTGCCTTGGGTATGATATGGGAATTATTATATACCCAAATGCACAGCAACTTACCTTAGTAAGTGAAACGGGTGCTGTGCTGAACAAAATAGAGACTTTATATGCAGTTTTAGAATTATTAAATCTAGATGCAATGAATGAAAAAAGAAAGGTTTTTCTACCAACATGGGCACCAGATATGAGGCACTTTAAAAATCTCATTATTCATAGAGGCAGGTATGCTGATTTTAATGTTTCAAAGCTAAAAGAGTATGATTTAATCGCCACAACAGATGGCAACTTTGCTTTTACTGAATTTACCTATACACGCGATGCCATCTATGCATCTCTAAAAATCATGGAGCTACTCAGCAAATACAAACTTAATCTCTCACAACTCGTGGCATCCTTAGAGAAATTTTATTATAAACAATTAAAGGTAGCTTGTCCTCAAAAACTCAAGGGTAAAATGATGAGAAAGTTTTTGAAATATGCACAAGATAAAAAATCATGCTCAGAAGTCGGTGTCAAAATCTGGGAAGATAAAAATGATTGGATTTTGATGATACCTGATCAGTACAGTGAACATTTAAAGTTATATATTCAAGCCAAAGATGACACACGCGGAGAGATAATTCTTCAAAAGTATCTTGAAAAAATAGAGTTGTGGTCTAAAGAGTAACAGTGTGAATTTAAGTTTTTTATGGCATATGCACCAACCTGACTACCGTAACAAAGAAGGTATAATGCAGATGCCATGGGTCTTTTTACATGCAATCAAAGACTACTATGATATGCCTTGGATGATGGCTAGGCATAAAAGTATAAAAGCTACATTTAACATAACACCTACGCTTATAGAACAACTCAAACTTTATTATCATACTCCCGAGCAAAACGATAAGTTTTTATCTCTTTGGCTAAGAGACCCTGCTTTATTAGAAGAAGATGAGCGTAAATGGCTTATAAAAATTTGCAATATCTCTCAATTTGAAACAATGGTAAAACAGTTTGACAGATACACACAACTCTTTAATCAGAAGCATCTTAATAACAATGAACTCATTGATTTAGAAGTATTGTTTATACTCTCATGGTGTGGGGTTTATTTGCGTACACATAATGATTTTATACAAAAACTAATACAAAAACAAAAAGATTATACTTTAGATGATAAAAAAATGCTCTTAAAAGAGTTGTCACATTTTATATCAGGTATATTTGATTACTATACGCAACTGCATAATGACAAGCGCATAACAATAGCAACTACACCATTTTATCACCCTATTTTGCCACTTTTACTAGATATGAAAAATGCTACAAAGGCAAATATAAATACTAAAATACCAACAAATTACATAAAAATGGAAGACGACGCACGGTTGCATATAAAACGGGCAAAGAGAGTATTTGAAAATACTTTCGGATTTGAAGCAAATGGATTTTGGCCGGCAGAGGGAGCCGTTGATACAGCAAGTGTAAAACTCTTCCACTCATTTGGCGTCAAGTGGGTAGCCACAGATGAGGCCATACTCTATAAATCTTTACATGTAAACAATAAAAATTTGATTTATGTGCCTTATCACTATAATGATATGATTATAGCTTTTCGAGATCATCATTTAAGTGATTTGATAGGTTTTGAATATAGATACAAAAAAGCTGATGAAGCTGCTAAACATTTTATATCACAACTGCAAAACATACAAAACATAGATCAAAAGAGTACTGCATTTGTTATTTTAGATGGTGAAAATGCTTGGGAATTTTACAAAAACAATGGTTTTGATTTTTTTGAAGCACTCTACACTGCACTCGAACAAACCAGTTGGTGCAAAAGTATTACAATGGATGAAGTGACAAGTTTACCATCACGCGAACTCACAAATTTAGAACCGGGAAGTTGGATAAATGCAACATTTGACACTTGGGTTGGAAATGCGCAAAAAACAAGAGCGTGGGAACTGCTTTTTTTGACTAAAAAAGATTATGAACATCATAAAGCATCATTAAATCAGGCAAAGAAAGATACAATAACAGATCACTTTTTAGCAGCTGAATGTTCTGATTGGTTTTGGTGGTATGGAGAGGATCATTATACTGATTTTGGCAGAGAATTTGATGAATTATTTAGGAATCATCTTATTGACATATATGATTTGATGGAAATTGTTCCACCCGCGGACTTATTTATTCCAATTACAAAGGGTAAAAGTTTTGGCGACTTTTGGATAAAACCACAATATAACATCACACCGACAATAGATGGAAAAAAAGATTCGTTTTTTGAGTGGCTCGGTTGTGGGGTGATTGATGAGAATAAACTCTTTTCAACTATGGACAGAAAAAGAGGGCCAATCAAAAAAATATATTATGGCCAAGATGACAAAAACTTGTATTTTTTATTTGAAGGAGAGATGCAAAGTTTATGCACAAAAGCAATATTGACGATTTTTATGAAGCCTTCTAATACTCCATTAAAAGTTGCATTTAATGCCGGAGAAGTAGCGGTAAATAATGTCAAAATTAATGTTATATGTAAAGAGTCTTTAGAATTTAGTATAGCAAAAGAAACACTCTTTACAAATGAAGTATCTTTGCGATTTGAAATTGATAATGGTGTAAAGGCACTCCAAATTCTTCCTAGTTTTGGTGAGCTTCAAATAAATTTGCATGATGATTATAGTCAAAATTGGTTTATATAAAGGAAAACGATAAAATGAAAAAAGTATCTCTATTATTTGGTATTCATATGCATCAGCCGGTAGATAATTTTGATAAAGCAGTAGAAAAAGCGGTCAAACTTTCTTATGCTCCTTTTTTTGCAACCATGAAAAAATACCCTGATTTTAAATTTTCTCTGCATTGTAGCGGATGGCTCCTTGAAAAGATTCGCCTTGAGTACCCTGAACTTTTTCAAAACATGCAATATCTTACAAATACAGGTTCGATAGAGTGGTTAAGTGGCGGTTATTATGAACCTGTTTTAAGTGCTATACCATCAAAAGACAGACGCGCACAGATAAAAAAACTAAGTCGATATATTCAAAAATATTTTGGACAAACCCCTCATGGATTATGGCTTGCAGAGCGTGTTTGGGAAAGCTCTTTAGTAGGTGATTTGCAAGCATGCAAGATTGAGTATGCCATGGTAGATGATTATCATTTTTTAAGTAATGGCTATGATGAAATGAATGGATATTACACGACAGAAGATAACGCAAAAGAGCTTAAACTCTTTCCTATAGCAAAATCACTACGATATGCCCTGCCCTTTTCTCAAGTAGAAGATTCCATCACATCCATAGTAAAATATTCACATGAAGACAATGCTAGTGCCATCTTTTTTGACGATGCTGAAAAATTTGGACTTTGGCCACAAACAAATAAATGGGTTTATAAAGAAAAATGGCTTGAAAAATTTGTACAAGCGGTGTTAGATCATAAACAAATATCTACACAACACTATAGCAATTATGTCGCTACAAGCAAATCATTGGGCTTGGCTTATTTAGACAATTGCTCTTATTTTGAAATGGCACAATGGAGTTTACCCCCAAAAGAAGCCGAAACTTTTGAAAAATTAAGAGAGCATCACCCTCTCTTAAAAGGAGGCATTTGGAAGAACTTTTTTATAAAATACCATGAAAGTAACTATTTGCATAAGCGTATGCTCTCTCTTAGCCTGAAACAAAAATCTTTTAGCAAAGACGCATTAGAAGCACTCTATAAATTACAAACAAACGATACTTTCTGGCATGGTGTTTTTGGTGGTTTTTATCTTCCTAGTCTTCGTGACAATGCTTATAAATATCTTTTAACCATAGAAAAGCAACAGCATAAAAAAGGCTTAGAATTTACAGTTTTAGACATAAATAAAGATGGTTTTGATGACCTTAAAGTTCTCACAGATGATTACAGTGCCATCATCAGTACAAAAAATGGTGCGCAACTCATTGAGTTTGGTTCTTTAGATACACTTTTTAATTGGCAAAATACGATTATGCGAAGAAAAGAACTCTACCATAAAAAAATTCTGCATCCCCAAGTGCAAAACCAAGAAATAAAAAGTAATACGGTACAAACCATCCATGAGAGAACACTCCACATTAATAATAGCTTGCGGGCTGAACTTATTTATGACTGGCATGAAAAAAACTCTTTTATTGAACATTTTAGTTTAGAGCCTTTTACATTAGAAAACTTCAAAACATTGACATTCAGAGAAATAGGCGATTTCGCCAATAAATCCTTTACCTTAAAAAATAAAAAATTTATTCGCAAAGGAAATCTCTATTTGAATGCCGGAGTGTATCCATCAAAATTAAAAAAACAGTATAGTTTTTTAAAGAATAAAATTGTACTACAAAATAAATTTAAAAGTGCCTATACAAAGAAGATTTATTTTGCAGAAGAGTTTAATTTGCATTTTGCACATCCCAAGAAAGTAACGCTGAATGAAAAATATGTTCAAGATGGTTTTTGTGAACTTAATTGCAATACATTACGCATTGCAGATGATTTTACACACAAGAGTATGATAATAAAAACAAATCAAAAATGCACTATTTATGCTTTTGTTTTACATACTGTTTCTCAATCTGAACAAGGATTTGAGAAAATAGCGCAACAGATTAGTTTTATATTTACAACATCTTTTTCTGTAAAATTAGCATTAGAGTTTTCCATAGAGGTTATTGATGTCTGACATAAGATTTGATGTATTGCATAACACTCATAGCATTATAGCACCCGAACGCTTGCATCGTCCAAATTTACTGCAGCACGAGTCTATAACAAAAAGAAAAATAAAATGCCCATTCTGTGAAGGCAATGAAAATTTAACACCGCCTGAAATTTTTGCTATGCGTAACAATAAAGCAAACACTTCGGGATGGAAAACAAGAGTCGTGCCAAATCTTTATAAAGCGCTTCAAATAGAAGTAGATGAAGACTCACAAAGAAATGGATTTTTTGAATCTATCAACGGATTTGGAGCGCATGAGATTTTGATAGATTCTCCTTGTCATACATGTAATATGAATGCACTCAAAAAGGAAGGTATCCAAAACTGGCTGAGAACTATCATAATTCGTAAAAATGATTTGAAAAAAGATACACGATTAATATATCTGCAAGTTTTTAAAAATAGCGGACAAAATGCAGGCGCTACACAAGAACACCCTCACACACAACTGATAGCACTTCCCTTAGTACCCGAAGCAACACTTCTTTTTTTACAAAGAAATCAAGAGTATTTTGAGATTCATGGCAGAGGTTTGCTTGCAGATATAGTGCATAATGAACAACTTGCAAAAGTGAGAGTTATTGATGAAACAGGCGCATTTATAGCCTACTGTCCTTATGCCAGCGCATATGCTTTTGAAGTCATAATAGCGCCTACGGAAAACATTTATAATTTAGATAGTTGCAGTAGAGAAAATGTGAGTGATTTAGCACTACTACTGCAAAAAGTTTTTGCAATGCTAAACAAACAGCTTGGCAAATTCGCTTACAATATAAACTTCCATTTTGCACCGCTCAATAGGAACTTTGAAAATGAAAAATATATGCAAAATTTAGAAAAAAATTTCAGGTTTTACATAAGAATAACTCCCAGAATCTACACTTTAGGCGGATTTGAATTAGCAACATCTATGGCAATTAACAGCGTCGCCCCTGAAACCGCGGCAAAACTACTTAGAGGAGACTAGAAAATGAAAATTCTTTTTGCCTCAAGTGAAATCTATCCTTATGCCAAAACAGGCGGATTAGCAGATGTTTCAAGTGCTTTGCCTATAGCCTTAAAAAAATATAGCAATATTTCGCGCGTGATGCCTTTGTATGGTTGTATGAATACAGAAAAGTTTGCTTTTTATGATGATTTTAGTGTAAGTTTAGATGGCAATACCTATAGTATTCAAGTGTTCAAAGATGAAAAAAAAGGGGTGTGCAGCTATTTTATCAAAGCACCGTTTTTAAGTGAGACAAAGAGATTATATGGAGATGACAAAGGTGACTATAAAAACAATGCCTTGCGTTTTGGTATATTTTGTATGGCAATTGTTCAACTTTCTCTTCGCTTAAATATCACTGTCATTCATCTCAATGACTGGCATACAGCACTTGTAGCACTTTTTGTAAAAGATTTGGAACTTGGCTTAAAAACAGTATTTACAATTCACAATCTTGCATATCAAGGTCTTTTTGATGCAACGGTATTAGAACTTTTAGGCATCCCTTCTAAATATTTTACCATGGAGAGCTTGGAATTTTATGAAAAAGTAAATTTTTTAAAAGCAGGCATTGCCTACAGTGATATTATTACAACGGTCAGTCCAACATATGCAAAAGAGATACTGACCCCTGAATTTGGTTGTGGTCTTGATGGATTTTTAAGACAACACCAGCATAAATTGGTAGGCATTTTAAATGGTATTGATACCATTTCACAATATAATGATGAAATAAATCTCATAAATATAAAAGCAAAATATAAAGATGATACTTTGCCTCTTTTTGTGATGATAACGCGTTTAGTTGCCCAAAAAGGAATTGATTTATTGATTGATTCATTTTCCTCCCTCATGCAAGAAAACATTAATCTCTTTATACTTGGTGATGGCGATGCACACATCACACAAAAGTTAAAAGAACTTGCACACAAATATGAAAATTTTTATTTTTTTAGTGGCTATGATGAAAAGCTGTCACATCAGGCATATACGGCAGCTGATTTTTTATTGATGCCTTCAACATTTGAGCCTTGTGGTCTCAATCAGTTTATCGCTATGTATTACGGTACCATCCCTATAGTACATAGCGTTGGAGGATTGCAAGACAGTGTCCACGAAAAGGAAATAAAATGCGGACGGGGTATTGGCTATAAAAATCAAACAAAACAGGAATTTGTGTCTGCCATAAAGAGAGCCTTAGCCCTGAGTAAACAAGAGAGAAAAAAGATTGTTGCCTTTAATAGACACTGTGACTTTTCTTTTCACAAAAGTGCTTTGAAATATCTCAAATTATATAAGAGTCTCGTATGATTTTAGGTATTGATATAGGTGGTTCTTATCTTCGATATGAGTTAAGAAAAAATAATATTCTTGTTACAAGAAATGTGCTAAAAAGTGTACAAACAGGACTGTATGCTTTTTTAAAAGGTATATTAGATGAACACCACACAATAACTACAGTTTTCATCTCTTATGCCGGGCAGGTAAATAATGGCGTAATTTTATCTGCCCCAAATATAGCAATAGATGAACATAATATCAAAGCAAGCATAGAAGAAAAATATAGCGTAGAATTATTTATAGAAAATGATCTTAATTGTGCAGTTCTAGCAGAATCGGCTCTTTATAAAAGCAATGACATCTGTGCTATTTCTGTCGGAACAGGTCTTGGACTTGGTGTCATCAGTTCTACAACACTCATAAAAGGATTTGAAAATATTGCTACGGAATTAGGACATATTCCCTATAAAGAATCCCCCTTTACATGTAACTGCGGGAAAAAAAACTGTATAGAACTTTTTTGTTCCGGCAGTGGACTTATGAAATGGAAAAAAGAGTATGGACTGGATGAAAGTCTCACACTCAAAGAATTAAAAAACAGTTATAATAAAGATGCAAAAAGAATTTATGATGAGTTTTTTAAGGCACTTTTTCATGCGTTTGGCACGATTATTACACTGTTTAACCCTCAAATTTTAGTTTTAGGGGGAGGCATAATACTTAACAATAAATATATTCTCCAAGAAGTCAAGAAAAATATCAAAAACTATGCTCTGCCACTTGCTTTGAAAAATATAAAAATAGTACACACACAATTAAAAAATGCCTCTCTTGAAGGTGCATTTTTATTAAAGGATTTTCATGCCTAACAAAAAATTAAATATTTTATTTGCTGCAGCTGAAGTTGTTCCATTTGCTAAAACTGGCGGTTTAGCTGATGTTGCAGGTGCTTTGCCAAAAGCCATTAGAAAACTAGGACATAACATTATCGTTGTAATGCCAAGGTATTATGAAATAGATACTACTCAACTAGAAAAGCTTCCTGCTCCCTTAGGTGTTCCTATGGGCGTGATGGGTGAGTTTTGGGCTGCTGTTTACAGTACGACCTTGCCCCAGAGTGATGTCAAAATTTATTTTATTGATTATGAACACTATTTTGGAAGACGCAATTTATATGAAGATGATAATGGTGGGTATCATGACAATGACAATAGATTTGTCTTTTTTTCAAAAGCAGCACTTCAACTTTGTAAGATGTTGCATTTTACACCTGATATTATTCACGCAAATGATTGGCATACCGCAGCAATGCCACTTTTAAGCACTACAAGATTTGTCCATGATTTTGCCAATGCCGCTTCCGTTTTAACAATTCATAATCTGCAACATCAAGGAACTTTTTATAAAGGCATCATAGATGTGCTTGAAGTTGGTTGGGAGCATTTTAATCCACATGAGCTTGAAAGTATGGACAGCGTAAATTTACTCAAAGGAGGCATAGCCACAGCGAACGCAATTACAACTGTTTCAAAAAAATATGCACAAGAGATACAAACATCTGAATTTGGTTTTGGACTTGACCATCACATCCGTGCACACAATGGAAAACTCTTTGGTATTTTAAATGGTGTAGATTACGATGAATGGAGTCCAACAACCGATACATACATAGCTCAAAACTATGACATCAACAATATGTCAGGAAAAAAGGTGTGTAAAAAAGATTTGCAAAAACATTTTGCTCTGCCACAAAGAGATGATGTCGTCTTGATTGGTTTTGTGGGTCGATTGGTTGAACAAAAAGGTATAGGGCTTATAGCAGGTGTAATTAACGGTCTACTGGGTCATGACATTCAAGTCGTTATGCTAGGAACAGGAGAACAATGGGCAGAAGATTTTTTTAATGAAGTTGCCTATAATAGAGAGAATTTTGCCTTACATGTAGGCTATAGTAATACTTTAGCCCATAAAATAGAAGCAGGCTGTGATATGTTTCTCATGCCATCTTTATTTGAGCCATGTGGACTCAACCAAATATATAGCCTTGCCTATGGAACACTCCCCATAGTAAGAGCAACAGGCGGTCTTGATGATACCATCGTAAACTTTGATACACAGCATAAACATGGCAATGGATTTAAGTTTTACGATGCAACGCAAGAGGCTCTTTATTATACAGTTTTATGGGCGTTAAATATTTACTATAAGGAGAAAGAAGCTTTTAAGGAAATGCAAAAAGTTGCAATGCAGGAACATTTTAGTTGGGAAGATTCAGCAAAAGCCTATATAGATGTATATAGATTTGCTTTAAACAATAAAAGGAATGCGTTATGAAATATGAAATTTTTTATGATATTACACTTTTTAGTGCGTTAGATATTTACCTTTTTAAAGAGGGTACACACGCAAAACTTTATAATCATTTAGGCTCACATAGACTTCAAAGAGAAGGTGTCACTGGTGTTTATTTTGCTGTTTGGGCACCCAATGCAAAAAATGTTTCTGTCGTGGGTGATTTTAATGCGTATGATGAGACAAAACATTATCTGAAAAAACGAGAAGATGAATCTGGAATATGGGAGGGTTTTATCACAAATATTGTAGATGATATGACTTATAAATACTTCATTCACTCAGCAAATAATGCGAATCCATACAAAGCAGACCCTTATGCTTTTTATGCAGAAGTAAAACCAAAATCAGCTTCTAAAATTTGGAGCTTAAATGGATACAGCTTCAAAGATTCAAAATGGATGAAACAGCGCGCAAAAAGAAATTCTCATAAAGAAGCACTCTCAATATATGAAGTACATTTAGGTTCTTGGAGGAGAAAAGTTGAAGAAGATAATCGGTATTTGAGCTATCTTGAATCAGCACATGAACTTGCAGCGTATGTCAAAGAGATGCAATTTACTCACATTGAACTCCTTCCGATAATGGAGCATCCTTTTGATGGTTCTTGGGGCTATCAGACAACGGGTTATTTTGCACCAACATCGCGTTATGGCACACCACAAGAATTTATGGAATTTGTAGATATCATGCATCAAAACGACATCGGGGTTATTATGGACTGGGTACCGTCGCATTTTGTAACGGACGGGCATGGGCTTATGAATTTTGACGGCACTTGTTTATATGAACATGCCGATCCAAAAAAAGGCTACCATCCAGAGTGGAAAAGTGCTATATTTAATTATGACAGAAATGAAGTGCGTGCTTTTTTAATCAGTTCTGCTATGTATTGGTTTGATTTTTATCATATAGATGGTATCCGCGTTGACGGGGTAGCTTCTATACTTTATCTTAATTATGCGAGAAAAGAAGGAGAATGGACACCCAATGAAGACGGAAGTAATATTAATCGTGGTGCTGTCAAATTTTTAAAACAACTCAATACAAGCGTATATGAAAACTTCAAAGATATCATAATGAGTGCAGAAGAATCTACGAACTATTCTATGGTGACGGGAATGGTTGACAAAGGCGGTCTAGGCTTTGGGTATAAGTGGAATATGGGTTGGATGCATGATATATTAAAATATATGAAAGTAGATCCACTTTATAGAGAACATCATCACAAAGATTTGACTTTTAGTTTTGTTTATATGTTCCATGAAAATTATGTGCTTCCACTAAGCCATGATGAGGTTGTACATATGAAAGGCTCTTTGATAAATAAAATGCCTGGAGATAATTATAGAAAATTTGCAAATTTACGGGCTTTATATGCTCTTATGATGGCACATCCTGGGAAAAAGCTTCTTTTTATGGGTGGCGAATTTGCACAGTTTAATGAATGGCATTATGAACAGAGTTTAGATTGGCACTTATTAAAGCAAGATGAACATAAAGGCGTGCAAAACTGTATGAAAACTTTAAATGCTTTATATAAATCAGAACCATCTCTCCATAGAAACGATGTCATCAATGAAGGTTTTTCATGGATAGATGAAAATGATGCAAGTGCCAATGTCATTGCTTTTATTCGTAAAGGAGCAAGAAATCAAAAGCCTGTTATCATCATATGTAATTTTGCAGATAAAGAACATGAAAATTATGGGGTTGGTTTACCATCCAAAGGATTGTATGAAGAAATTTTTACTTCTGATTATGTAGAATTTGGTGGTGCTAGTAAAAAAATGCGAACCATACAATCAAAAGCAAAAGAGTATAACGGAAGAAAAAATATGTTACATATTACACTGCCACCACTGAGTGTAATCTATTTAAAAAAAATGAGCTAAAAAAGGATTAAATATGCTGAACTATGAAAATGATTTTAACTGGGATAAAAATGAGACAACACAAACACTCATGGATGAAACATATAAGAAAATAGTTGATGAAAAAGAGAATAAAGTTTCTGGTTATTACACGCTAGGTGAAGATTCTTTACCTATTGTTGACGCCGTTCTTGCACAAATTGAGTCAAGTGAATTTATACAAAAATGCGATACAGTCGTTGTTATCGGTATAGGTGGTTCTTCTCTTGGAACCAAAGCAATCCATTCTAGTGTAAAACATCAATATGAAAATGCAAAAAGAATTATGTTTTTAGAAAATCCTGATGAAATAGATTTATCTGAGAAACTCGCAACAATAAAAAAAGAAAAAACAATTTTTATAATTATTTCTAAATCTGGTTCTACTGTAGAGACGCTCTCTATTTTTAAAGAAGTGATAGCAAGATTTTCATTAGATTATGCAGGCAAAAATAAAAAACAAATTATAGCGATTACCGATTTTGATTCTGCTTTATATAAATTTGCACAACATTATGGTATTCAAACATACAATATTCCAAAAAATGTAGGAGGTCGCTTTTCAGTTTTAAGTGCTGTGGGAATTGTGCCTTTAACCTTAGCAGGCTATGACACAAAAGCTCTTTTAAACGGTGCATCTATGATGTCTGAGAACTTTTTTGCTTTAAAAGAGAAGCATCTTTTAGAAAAAGCTGCTTTTTTTACCGCATATAAAGAGCAGTATCCAATGAATGTAATGTTTTCTTATGCAAACTGTTTGGAGGATTTTACCAAGTGGTATGTACAATTATGGGGTGAATCTTTAGGAAAAATTGACAAAGAGGGTGAAAATGTAGGGCTTACTCCCATTGGGCATATAGGTTCTGTTGATCAGCACTCTTTTTTACAGTTAATTATGGAAGGTCCACGAGATAAAACGGTTACTTTCATTAAACTTGAGAATTTTGAAAAAAAGATTAAAATACCAACTATTAGTTTGAAATTTCTTGAAAAAGCAGACTATATCAATGGATATACCTTCAACGAACTCATAGACGGTGAATGTGAAGCTACAAAAGAGAGCATTATACAACAAGGGATCAATGTTGATGAGATTGCTTTAGATAAACTCAATGAAAGCAATATTGGAAAGTTGATTATGTATTATGAATTACTCACTTCACTCTGTGGCAAAATGCTTCACATAGATACATATAATCAACCCGGAGTAGAATTAGGCAAGCAAATTTTGGTGAAAAAATTCAACTAAATATTTAATAAAAAAGAGTATTATATTAAAAGAAATTATATGAGGAAAAAACAATGAAAAAGCGTGTAGCAATTAATGGTTTAGGTCGTATTGGCAATCAGGTGTTAAGACATTACATAAATAATCTTCCAAAAAATTGTGAGATTGTTGCAGCGAATACTTCAAGTGTAGAGGATGCTGCTTATCTTTTAAAATATGATTCTGTTCATGATAAAGCAGATTTTGACATTACTACAAAAAAAAATAAACTCATTGTGGATGGGCATGAAATTACTATAGTGAGCAGTCATAATCCTTTGGACTTACCTTGGAAAGAGATGAAAATTGACATTGTTTTAGAATGTACTGGGAGATTTACAGAGGGTTCACTCGCCGCACAACATATTACCGCAGGGGCAAAAAAAGTAATTATTTCAGCACCAGGGAAAAATATTGATTTTACAATTGTAAAAGGTGTCAATGAGAAAAAATATGAGAATGAAAAACATCATATTATCTCAAATGCTTCGTGTACCACGAACTCTTTAGCGCCTGTAATGAAAGTATTAGAAGATAATTTCGGTGTTATCAATGCAATGATTACAACCACCCATGCTTACACATCGTCTCAAGTAACAGTTGATAAACGAGCAAAAAAACGCAGACGCGGTCGTGCAGCTGCTGTCAATATCATACCGACAACAACCGGCGCTGCCATTGCGACTGTTGAAGTCATTCCTGAATTAGCCGGTAAAATGGAAGCCATGGCATTGCGTGTTCCTGTTCCTGATGGTGCAATTACTGAAGTCGTAGCACTTTTAAACAAAGATGTAACAAAAGAGTCTTTAAATGATACATTTCAAAAAGCTTCACAAAATGAACTCTCTGAAATTTTAGAGTTTACAACAGAAGAAATCGTATCATCAGACATCATTGGCAATCGTCATTCAAGCATCGTTGATGGTCTTTCAACGGCAGTTGTTGGAGGAAAAATGGTGAAAATAATGGCATGGTATGATAATGAATATGGATATTCTCAAAGATTGTTAGAAGTTGCTGATTATATCGCTCAGGAGATGTAGTTATGCCAGAAAAAACAAAAGATATCAATCTTGACAATTTAACTGGTTTAAATGAACAAGATGTTAAAGAACGACTTGAAAAATATGGTTATAACGAAATAAATGAAAAAGAAGAGAGTTGGTTACACCGTCTTTTTAGAAGATTTTGGGGTCCAATTCCATGGATGATAGAAATTGCCGCTATTCTTTCTGCCATTGCACAAAGATGGGAAGATTTTTTTGTTATTATGTTTATGCTTCTCGTGAATGCTTTTGTTGATTTTTATCAAGAATCAAAAGCACTTAATGCCATTTCTGTATTGAAAAAAAAGTTAGCTAGAAAAGCACTTGTAATGCGTGAGGGAGAGTGGAAAAGTGTTGATGCAAAAGAGATAGTCCCTGATGATATCATTAAAATAAAAATTGGAGATGTTGTTTCGGCTGATTGTAAACTGCTTGGTGGTGGTGATTTCCTTCAAGTTGATCAATCCGCACTTACAGGAGAATCACTTCCTGTCAATAAAGTAGCAAATGAAGACTTATATGCCAATGCCATCATCAAACAGGGTGAAATGATTGCACGCGTAACAGGAACAGGACTCAACACCTATTTTGGAAAAACTGTAAAACTTGTGGCTAAAGCTGAAAAAGAGGAGAGTGGACATTTTCAAAAAATGGTTATTAAAGTAGGTGATTATCTTATTTTTATGACGATTTTTCTTGTTGGGATTATTATTTGGCATGGAATACAAAAACATGAGCCAGTTTTAGATTTACTTATCTTTGCGCTTATTTTAACTATTTCTGCTATTCCTGTTGCAATGCCTGCTGTTTTAACAGTTACTATGGCATTAGGTGCTCGCGTACTTGCTACAAAAGAGGCGATTGTCACAAAACTCTCAGCCATAGAAGAAGCAGCGGGAATGAATATATTATGTTCTGATAAAACAGGAACACTCACGCAAAATCTTATGAGTTTGGCTGATCCTTATCTTGTAAATAATTATACGCAAGACAATTTAATGCTTTATGCCGCATTTTCGAGTAAAAAAGAAAATGAAGATCCTATTGAAAAGCCTATATTTGATTATCTTGATGAACATAATCTTCTCCAAAAATTTACAAAAGAAAAAATGAAAAAATTTATTCCTTTTGATCCAGTTCATAAAAAAACAGAAGGGATTTTTACGAATGATATGCTCTACACAAAAGGAGCACCTCAGATTATTATCGAGCTATGTAACGCAGAAGAGTTTGATAAAAAAGAAGCCTATGAACAAGTAGAATCTTTTGCACAAAAAGGATTTCGGACTTTAGGTGTCGGATATAAAAAAGAAGGTGAGGATAAGTACCATTTTGTAGGACTCGTTCCACTTTTTGATCCTCCTCGTGAAGACTCTAAAGAGGCGATTGCTGAAGCAAATGCTAAAGGTGTAGCCGTTAAAATGGTAACAGGGGACAATATCTCTGTTGCAAAATACATTTCTGGTATTTTAGATATTGGACAAGATATTGAAGATATAAAAGAGCTTAAAGGGCAAAGTACCCAAGAGTATGTTTTTCTTGCAAAAATTCTTTCTCGTTCTATCTTAAAAACAATACAAGAAAATATTGACGAAAAAACTTTAACTAAAGAGGTTGACTCGATAATTTCTAATGTCCAAAAAGAGCTTAATTCACAAACTCTTCCCTCAGGAAGCGTGAAACAGCATGAGAGTGAGATTGTGCAAATCATTGAAAAAGCCAATGGGTTTGCACAAGTCTTCCCAGAGGATAAATATTTCATTGTTGATAAGCTCCAAAAAGCAGGTCATATTGTGGGCATGACAGGTGATGGAGTCAATGATGCACCAGCATTGAAAAAAGCAGACTGTGGAATAGCGGTAAGTGGTGCAACAGATGCCGCTAGAGCAGCCGCAGATATAGTGCTAATGGCACCGGGACTTCGTGTTATAGTTGATGCAATAGAACAAGCAAGAATTGTTTTTGAAAGAATGAAAAGTTATGTCGTGTACCGTATTGCAGAGACAGTAAGAATTTTAATTTTTATGACACTTTCTATTGTTATTTTTGACTTTTATCCAATTTCAGCAATTATGATTATTCTTTTGGCACTCCTTAATGATATTCCTATAATGACCATAGCCTATGACAATACAAAAGTAGAAAAAAAACCGGTACGATGGGACATGAAGCCTGTCTTTGTTCTTTCGACATGGCTTGGTGTTGCGGGAGTTCTTAGTTCATTTACAATCTTTTACATTACGATGGTTTATCTTAAATCCCATCCTGATAATGCAATGTTTTTACCAGAAATTCCGTCATGGGTTAATATGAAAGATGACAAATCTTTCTTAGGTTTTGTACAGACACTTTTTTTTGTAAAACTCATCATTGCCGGGCACTACACAATTTTCAATACTCGTATTGCAGATTGGTTCTTTAAAAAACCATACCCATCTTGGCCTTTACTAACAGCATCTATTGTAACTGCATTAGGTGGTACAGCCATGGGTCTTTACAGCTTTGGTTTAATACCACAAATAAATTGGCAATGGGCACTCTTTTTGTGGGGCTATGTAACCGCTTGGTTTATCTTTAATGATTTTGTGAAAATGGGTGTGATAAGATACTATAAAAAAAGATATGGCAAAGAAGCATTATGATACAAAAAGAGACAACGCTCCCTTGGGAACATCCTAAATTACAAGAAGAAGATCCACAAGCATTGGAACTCATAGAAAAAATAATGCAAAGTCCTACCTATGTTCTCTCTGAACAAGATATGGATTTTATGAGCTCCTATCAGGCTAGAGGTATACGCCTTGAGCTTGATTACTTAAAAGCAGAACTCAAAATGAATGAGTATGGTATTGAACATACTATTGTAGTCTTTGGAAGTGCACGCATTGTGGAAAAAGAGACTGCATTGAAGCGTCTTTCTGATGTTCAAGAGATGATACAGAAAAAACAAAATGACAGGAATCTTTTGCGTGAACTTTATATAGCAGAACGCATGGTTGGTAAAAGTATCTATTATGATGATGCCAGAAATTTTGGACAACTTGTCAGTAAAAGTGGAAAAAAAGTCGAAGATTGTCGTGTAACAATAATGACAGGAGGCGGTCCTGGTATTATGGAAGCCGCAAATCGTGGTGCATATGATGTAGGCGCCAAAAGTATAGGACTCAACATCAAACTTCCGCATGAGCAATACCCAAACCCTTATATTACCCCAGACTTATGTTTTTTATTTCACTACTTTGCCATTAGAAAGCTTCATTTTTTAAACCGCGCAAAAGCGCTTGTTGTCTATCCTGGAGGTTTTGGAACTTTTGATGAACTTTTTGAAACATTAACCTTGATTCAAACAAAAAAAACACAAAATATCCCTGTGGTACTCATTGGAAAAAGTTACTGGGAAAAAGCAATTAATTTTGAATTTTTAAAAGATGAGGGTGTTATTGCACCGCAAGATATGAATATTTTTAAATTTGCGGACAATGCAGAAGAAGCATGGAATTACATTTTATCATGGCACAAAGAACAAGGTAATCCTCTTTTTAATTAGTTGATGCCATACAAGGGAAAAAATGGATTTATATTTTGCAGTATTAAACTTTACACTCTCTGGAGTCATAGGCGTTGTCGGAATTTTAACATTAAGAAAAATAAGTACTCCTAATGAAGTGGTTTTTGCCGCGATTCCTTTACTTTTTGCTCTACATCAGCTCACAGAAGGTTTTGTTTGGCTTGGCATAGATGGGCATATTAACACTCGTGCTTTGGAAATTGCTACGGGCATATTTGTTTATTATGCACAAGGGCTTTTGCCTTTTTTAATACCGTTGGCTATTTGGTTAATAGAAAAAAAAGGCTATAAAAAAAACTTAATTGGCATATTGGCAATTTTAGGTCTTACACTGGCAATTTATACAATGTATGGACTCTCAACCATATCTACAATAGTAACAGTTATAAATAATACACTTTTTTACACGAATCCTTGGACTGCGAATATATATGATGCTCTCATATATATTTTAACTACATGTGGAGCCTTAATGCTCAGTAGTAGTATTTCTATACAACTCTTTGGCTTTTTAAACCTAATTGGGCTTATTCTTATAGCTTTACTTAGACCTTATGGATTTACTTCTTTATGGTGTTTATATGCTGCTGTTATCAGTGGGCTTTTATATTTTTATTTTCTAGAACGCCGTATTAACTTCTTGCAAGAACTCAAAGAAAAAAAAGAAGATTTAGAAGAAAAACTCGAACAAGAGTTAAATAGACTTAAAAAAGCCCATCCAAAACTTTTTACTGCACACCTCTAATGACACTGCAACAGTGTTCTTAGAGGGTTTGTTAGGTAATCGTACCCGTTATAAATTGTAAATGCTCCATACAAAATAACGGCAACAGAAGAGAGGCTCATCATCATATTTCTAAAGCTCGTAGCAGAAGCGAGTGAAGATAAAAAGCCCAAAGAGAACATTGCGGGAATGGTGCTTATACCAAATATAAACATCACTAAAGCACCGTACAAAGGGCTAGCCGTACTCGCTGCAGTAATAGCAAAAAAGTAGACAAAACCACAAGGAAGCAGACCGTTTAGCATGCCAAGTATGAAAAAACTTGTATTTGATTTTGAATGTAAAATAGCCTGAAAAGATTTTTTATAAAAATTTGATGACGACAAAGAATGTTCTATTAATGTTAAAAACTTTATTTTTCCCATCAAAGACAAACCTGCTAAAATCATGGCAATTCCAGCGATAATGAGCAAAGTGCCGTTTGCTGTATTACTAAAAGTTGCTACGCCACCGATTGCTCCAAAAAGAGCACCCAAAATGGTATATGTCAAAACACGACCAAAATTGTAAAGCAGATGTGCTATCGTTTTAGAAACCTTGGAGCTTGCAGGTTGGATTTTGATAGTTGAATACGCAAGAACGATACCGCCACACATTCCTATACAATGTCCAAAAGAACCTAAAAAAGCAATAGTGACAATTGTTAATAAATTTACTGTATCCACATTACTTTCCTAATAACTGTTTTCTTATTTTTGGATCTTTCATCGTCTCACCTCGAAGCATTCTTAGACGCATCGTGTTAAAGTCAACTCTTCCCTCTTTTTTATGTTCATACGCACCGAACCCATAGCCCATAGGTGTTATTTCATTGAGTGAATAGTAAGCTTTACGCCCATTAATCCATTTATGTGTATCTCTGCTCATTACCCATATCACAGCAGAATCTTTAAATTTTTTATCGCTCAACCAATGCACGAAATCTCCATGATCATGAAAAAACCAAGTCTTTCCATCGGGTGCAACAACCTGAGAGGCATAAGTTAAATCATCTATAACCATACCACAATCACTGTCTTGAAACTTGTGCAACTCCATTTTTAGAGGTAATTGTTTCAAATTTCCTTCTTTGATAACAACCATTTGCTGCGTTTTTTCCAAAGACAGAAAAAGTGTAATTATCACAATTATAATAATTCCGATAAGTATAATCGGCATAAATTTTTTCATATTTTTTAAACCTTTATTTGAGATATATCTTTCAGCTCCATTAAACAGCTTTTTAGGAACCCGTACTTTAGTGCGGGCTTTATGTCTTTCAAGCCTAACGCCTAGGTTAAAACCTAGGTTCCGAAAAACATTATATAGCTAAATTGTTACAGTTGTATTAATCTCTTCTCTTTTTGCCTTTTCCAAGATCATCATAGTGTAAAAATCTTTGTAAATCTTCTTGTAAATCTTTGTCTAAAGAATCCCAGATTGCTTTTTTTTGCGCATATCTTTTTAGATCTTCTTTTTTTGATTTTTTTATATCTCGAATAAGGTAATGGTAGCGTACAATCTTTTTTGTGTATTCGCTGATAAAAGACCAGTTTTTTATTATTTGATAACTTCTCTCTTCATGGTCGGTAAAACTCCATTCGTTAAACTCATAATCTTCTTCATCTTTTTTAAAAGCAGTAAAAGGCTTGCCGATATCATGCAAAAGTCCTGCAGCAAAAAACTTAAAATCACCCGCTTTGAGAGCATAATAAGTAACACGCAAAGTATGGAGTAAAACACCATGCTGATGCCATTTATTTTGCGTAAAGAAGAGTGAATCTAAAAAAGCAAAAGAAAATATATTATTGTTTATTCTATTCATAATTTTTCCTGAGCCATAGGATGACACGCTTCGACTGTATCTTTTAAATCCTGTTTTTGAATATGTGTATATATTTGTGTCGTTAAGAGTGAAGCATGTCCTAAAAGCTCTTGTACTACTCGCAAATCTGCTCCACCACGAATAAGTGAAGTTGCATAAGAGTGACGTAGTACATGTGGTGAAACACCAAGATACTTTTGTGTTATTTTATATGCAGATATCCGACTGAGTTTGCCGCCTTTATAATTACACCAAACATACTCTTTATCCATGTTACATGTAAGCATATACTCATCTATTGCTTTTTTTGCAACTTTTGCCAAAGGAACTATTCTCTCTTTTTCTCCTTTGGCATGCCTTACATGTAACCATTCTCCTTCAATATCCCCCAGCATCAGCTCCAAACACTCACTGATTCGCGTACCGCTTGCATATAAAAAAAGTATAAGCGCATAATCCCGTTTACCAATCCAGCTTGTTGTATCTATCAAATCCAAACCATGCAGTATATCTTCATAAGATAAAAATTTCGGAAGAAGTTTGGGGATTTTTGCAAATTTGAGTTTTGTTTTTTCACTGCTGAAATGCTCTTTATAACAAAACTCAAAAAAAGCATTGACTGATGAGAGTTTTCTGTTGAGTGTGCGTTTGTTTTTATACAAAGACAGAACACTCATCAGCTTTTGCGTATCAAGAAAAATGAGTGGCTTTGAGAGTTTTTCTTCAATTGCACAGAGGTCACTTTTATATGCCTCTATACTCTTTTTACTTAAAGCTCTTGTTACAGTAATATACTCTAAAAAAGCTTCTAGTTCATTTGACATCTATTTTATAAGAATTTTCTCATCATCGACATAAAAAGCTTTGTCTCCGACAAAAACAAGTCCGTCATTTAAATCTACTTCATGTATAGTATAGTCAAAAGTTTTTTTATTGACGACTATTATATAGCCTTCTTTTTCTAAAACATATAAATTATCGCCATCGCTAATCATGCCTAAAAAGTGTGCAAAAGGAAACTTCACTTTGGAATCAACTTGTAAAGAAGGGGTCAAAGAGATAATTTCACCCTGTTTTGTTGTGATAAATATATTTTTATCATCATGAACTATATTTCTTACTTCAAATTTAGCACGTACCTCTTTTTGTGCAAGTGCCAAAATCTTAGAGTCACTCGCTGCAATAATCTTGTCACCAAAAATACTAAAATAAATAATATTGTTAAAATAATCATCAGATGAAATAATGACGGTTCTTAATCTTTTTTTCAATTTTGAATTCACAATAATTACTTTTCCGTCAAGCGTTGAAAAAATTACTAAGTCATTCATAAAATAAGGCTGTACTATTCTAATATCGTTTGCAAGTGCCTTACCACCCTGCTCTTTAAAGAGTAATTCTTTGGAGTCAATATCATATAAGGCTATTTCATTATTTGCAAATAAAACCGCCAAAATATTATCTTTTATACCTGCTGTGGCTATTGTTTTTTTTAAGACAAAATGTTTGACAAGTTTAAGTGTTTTTTGCGATGTAGCTGTTAAGTTTCCATCAATAGAAGCGGATAAAACCCAGCCGTCGCTCTCGCCAAGCACTCTTTGGTTTTCACTGTCTATTTGTATAGTGACCTTGCCGTCTTTACCGAGAATTTTACCATTATCTAAAAGTGCAGCATTGGATGTTATATCGACAATATCATCTTCAATATCAGCATACTTTTCCCAATCGTTAGAAACTTTTTTCGGTTCAAAAACTTCTTTTGTACTACACGCACTGAACAATAAAACAATGACTGATGCAAGAAATATATATGTTTTCAAAATTTACTTTACCCCATAATGCATTAAAGCACGAGAAACCTGTGCCAATGGAGAGCTACTGCTAATCATACTTAATTTAGCGTGTGCCTCATCCAACTTTTTTTCTTTCATTAAAATAATTGCGGCTTGAACCTGTGCCAAATCTCTGTAGATTGCATTTTGTTTCTCGCTGTAATTTTCAAGTTTGTTTAAATCCTGCAAGTTCTGTGCAGCTTCGTATGCTGACAAATCACCTATCAATAAAGCTTTTGAATTTTCTAGCATTTGTAGCTCTTTTACATTTTTAGAAACAACTGCTTGAGAATATACCCATACATCATGTAAAGTAGGACTTAATGTCTCTAAAGTAGCTAATTTTGCTTTGTCTTTTGGATTTTTTTCTAATTGTAAAAGTACTTGATTTGCAGCTTTAAGTGTATGCTCTTTATTGATATTGTAAGCAATACTTCCTGCAACATAAAGTGTAATTGCGACAACAGAACCAATCATTGCTTTTTTATATTTTTTTACAAATCTTTCTGTAACGACTGCTTTTTCAAAAAACTTCTCTTCTGAAGTAAGTTCTTCTTGCACCATTTTAATATTTTCTTTTAAACTCAAAAATTTTCCTCATATTTATATAAAGTTTCTAATATTACCCATAAATAAGTTAAAGTTTTATCAAATATATGATAAAATCGAAAAAATAGAATATTCACAGGATAAAAAATGCAAGTAGATGATGCACTATTAACACGATTAGAAAAACTTTCTTATTTACATGTAAGCGATGATAAACGCGAAGAGATTATATCGCAACTCTCCCAAATCGTAAGTTTTGTAGACAATTTAAGTGAACTGGATACAGACGGTGTGGATGATACTTTTGCTATGAGTAACAAAGCGACACCTTTAAGAGAAGATATTCCAAACTGTGATGCTTCAATCAGTCAAGCAATTTTAAAACATGCACCAAAAAGTGCAGATGATTTTTTTATTGTTCCAAAAATCATAGAGTAGCATCATGATAACAGTGTATGGTATTAAAAACTGTGACAGTGTTAAAAAAGCATTAACATTTTTTAAAAAACATAATATAGCTTATGAACTTTTTGATTTTAAAACACAAGAACTTTCTTGTGAAAAAATACAATACTGGGTTTCAAAAGTCACTATAAAACCTCTTTTTAACGCCAGAAGTACTACCTATAGAAATCTAAAACTCAAAGAGTTAAACCTCAATGAAATACAACAACAAGAGTGGCTTTGTAAAGAAAATCTTCTTATCAAACGCCCCATAATTGAATATAATGATACTCTCATTGTAGGATTTAATGAAGAACAATACCAAAGGAGTTTCTTATGAGTGAAGAAGTAGCTACAGAGAGTTCATCTCAACGAATGGATATTAAAAAACTATTAAAAAGTGTTTTAGCATTTAAATCTTCTGATTTACACCTCGTTGTCGGAAGTGAACCACAAATTAGAATAGACAAAGAGTTGCGTGCTTTAAACCTTCCGGTACTTACTGCCAATGATGTTGAAGAGATGGCATATTCGCTCATCGAAGATAAACAAAAGAAAGTTTTTGAAGAACATAACGAACTAGATTTTTCTTTTGAACTGAAGGATATTGGTCGTTTTCGTGCAAACTTTTATAGAACTATTCACGGAATTGCCTGTGCATTTCGTATGATTCCTATTGATATTCCTACACTTGACGAATATGGAAATCCTCCGATTTTTAAAGAGCTTGTAAAAAAAGAAAAAGGACTGATTTTAGTAACCGGTCCTACGGGTTCCGGTAAATCAACAACACTTGCATCAATGCTGCATGAAATAAATATGACGGAACGCCGTCATATTATCACGATTGAAGATCCGGTGGAGTTTGTTCATAAAAATATCAAGTCACTTTTTTCTCAGCGTGATGTAGGAAGCAATACAGAATCATTTGCCGCAGCACTCAAATACTCTCTGCGTCAAGATCCCGACATTATTCTTATCGGGGAAATGCGTGATGCCGAAACCATCGGTGCCGCACTCACCGCAGCAGAAACAGGTCACTTGGTATTTGGAACATTGCATACCAACTCTGCACCGGGAACTATTAACCGTATTATTGATGTATTTGACGGGGAAGAACAAGCGCAGGTAAGAGCGCAGCTAGCTTCTTCACTCGTCGCTGTAATTTCACAAACACTTATTCCAAGAGTAGGTGGTGGAAAAGTTGCAACGCAAGAGATTCTCATTACAAACCCGGCTGTTCAAAATCAAATTCGAGAAGATAAAGTACATCAAATTTATTCGCAAATGCAACTCAATCAACAAGAAACACATATGACAACGCAGACACAACAACTCATTGAACTGCTGCAGAAAAAAGTCATTTCAAAAGAAAATGCTATTAAAAATTCTAACAGACCAGAAGAATTGATGAAAATGATCAGTAATATTTAATAAAAGCTTAAATATTTAAACTTAATACTTTTGTAACACTCTTTTTATATTATACGCCTTGAAATAAAAAAAAAGGACAAAAATGAAAAGAGATGTTACCCTTTCACTTTTATGTGCTATAGCTATAAATTTATCAGCTGCCACTTTAGATACCATTGTAGTAGAATCTTCTACTATTGATGATTTAGGAACCGACCTTGCGACA
>Ga0256840_1000307_pt1 | contig 49954 bp, 47 predicted proteins | sample 355202metaG_FD_185969 | JGI IMG/M metagenome (GOLD analysis project Ga0256840, IMG submission 185969) | Hydrothermal vent microbial communities from Mid Atlantic Ridge, Atlantic Ocean - 355-202 | ecosystem: Environmental > Aquatic > Marine > Hydrothermal vents | place: Atlantic Ocean: Mid...
CGCCAGCTTCATGCTCTTGTAGAATACCAATTATTTGCTCATCCGAGAATCTTGTTCGTTTCATTGTCTGTCCTTTGGTTAGGGCAGACTCTAGTTCAAATTGGAGGAAATTACTCGTGGCAGGTCACCAGCGTTTGCTGGCACGGTTTACGCCGGAAGAGCAGGCGGGGCTCTTGGCGAGCCTGCAAAAGTTGTTGGGGTAAAGAAAAACGCGGGGCAATTTCTTGCCCCGCGTTGGAGTTAGTTGCCGCTGGTGCCAGAGGTGTCCTCGAGATTGGTCGGGGCAAACACGTTGCCAAAAGCGCCACTGCCTTGGGTCGCGGCCGGCTCTTGGTTTTGCCCTGAGGTACCTTCCAAGTTGGTCGGAGCAAACACGTTGCCAAAGGCACCACCACCTTGGGTTGCGGGTGCATTGGCGCCGCTTTCCTCGGGGGGTTCGCCATTGGCCGCGGCTTCAGCAGCCGTTTCCGCAGCCGCAGCGGCACGTGCGGCGCGCAAGGCTTCGATCTTGGCTTGCACTTCGATCTGCTGCGCAGCGCGATAATCGCCTTTACATTGCGCGGGCGAATAGCTCTGCGCAGTATAAGCCATAGCGATTATCACGAAGGACAGCGCCACCAGTAAAATGGTAGCGGTGTTGCCAAACAGCCACGCTGGCAAGCCTTTGCTCGGCTTAAGCTCACCCGATTTCAGCTTGCTGCGGCGGCGGTACACCTCTACCGACAACGCGCCAAAGACTGTGATCGCGACAATAATCACCGCCAACGCCGAGATCGACGGGTTAATCCCGTAGCGGACCATTTGCGACAGCTCGATCGTGAGCGTCGGGTAGGAGCCGAAGGTAAAGGTGGTGGTGTTGTAGTTCTCGAACGAGGCCAGAAACGCCAGCACCGCCGCCGAAGCAATTGCCGGTCGCATGAACGGCAGCAGGATTTTGCGGAAGGCTTGGGTGTGGGTCGCGCCCAAATCAAGCGCGGCTTCTGTCAGGCCTGGGTCAAAGCGCTGCAAGCGAGCTACGAAAACCAGCATACAGTAAGACGCAATGAAGGTGGACTGGCCGAGGATGGTCAAGAACCGCCCGTTATTCAGCGCATCTATACCGAGAGTATCCGAGACTTGCCGCCAGAAAATCAGCGTTGAAAAGCCCAGCACAACGCCCGGAATAAGGATCGGCGCGATGATGATGGTGTAATAGGTCGAGCGCCATTTTGGCCAAACCTGCGTGAGCAACAATGAGGCCGAAAGCCCAATAGAGACCGACAGGATAACGGTGCCAAACCCAACGATGAAGCTGTTTTTGATCCCGTTCAGAATGCGGTCATTTGTAAACAGCTCGCCGAACCATTCATAGGTAAAGCACTGCCACGGGGTGATGGAAGGGAAGGTCGCCGAATTAAACGCCGACAGCCCCATAACCAAGAGCGGCCCAATAAGGTAGCCAAAGAAAATGAGGAAATAGAGCCCGAGCGCCACGCGCCCAAAGAGAATATTGGTTTTCATTTGCCGATATCCCCCATGTTAACTTTGAAGACTTTCATAAAGAACAGCACAATCGAGATAGAGGCCACCAGAAGCACAATCGCATATGCCGCACCAAGCTGCCAGTTTAGGGTGTCGTTGAATTTTTGGTAGACCAGCTGGGTAAACCACAGGCTAGAGGTGCCACCAAGCACGATCGGTGCGGCCAAGGCTCCCGCCGAAAGCATGAACACCATGGTCATACCCGAGGCAATACCGGGCTTGGCATGGGGAATAACCACGCGCCGATGAATGCGCGGCCAACTGGCCCCCATATCCCGCGCCGCTTCGATTTGGTTTCGGTCCAGGCTTTCAATCACGTTATACATAGGGAACAGCATGAGCAAAATATAGGCATAGCCCAAGCCCGCATAGAGCGCGATATCGGCGTTAATGAAGTCATAGGGTTGGTCGATCAGCCCCATATTCAGCATGATTCCATTGATCAGGCCGGTTTCGCTCGGACTGAAAATAATGCGCAAAGCAAAGGCACGCAGGATTTCGTTAATCCAGTAGGGCACCACCAGCATCACCACCAAGAGCCGCACAAAGCCGGTGCCCTTGGATTGCCCAAGGTAATAGGCCAGCGGATAGCACAGCACGAGGTTCATCAGGGTCACCGCAATGGCCGCAATAATCGTGCGGACAAACACTTTCAGGTCCACATAGTTATAGGCATCGGTTGCGCCTTCCGGGCCAAACACAAGGTATTTGTAATTGTGCAGCGTATACACATCTTCCGGAGTGCCTTGCAGTGCCGGCTCCAGATTGTAGCGGAATGACAGATCAAACATGGAAAGCTGCGGCAGCAGAATGAGAAAAATAATCCAAAAGGTCACTAGGCCGATCAGGATACTGCCCATCACCACCCCGTTATTCCTGAAGAATTGCGAGAAGAGTCTATCTTTTTTCATCGGTCTACTCCGATGCCAGATCGCCAGCGGGCATCACCACGGCGTTGTTGGCATCATAGCTAAACGAAACCATATCACCCTTGCTTTTATGCGGGTCATTGCCAAGGTTTGGCATCGCCATCTTAATCTGCTTGCCGCCTTCGCCTTCAAGGTAAATGCTATAGCTGTTGCCTTCAAATTCCTCGTTCAGCACCTTGGCCGAAATCGTGGTTTTTTCACTGCCCGCTTGCATTTTCAGCACTTCGGGGCGCACAAACATCATCGCGTCGTCGCCCACATTCAGCTTGCCCACGGCAGCCGGAGTGATTTTGGAAAGCAACTCGCCGGAACGGTTGGTGGCGATGGTGGCCTCATTACCGTTAATGGCCGTGATTTTACCACGGAACACGTTGTTCTCGCCCACAAACGAGGCCACAAACGGCGTCGCGGGGGTGTCATATACCGCATGGCCATCGCCGATTTGGTCAATAATGCCGGCGCGCATCACCGCCACGCTGTCGCTCATCGTCAGGGCTTCGCCTTGGTCGTGGGTGATGTAAATAAAGGTAATGCCCACCCGCTGCTGAATTTCCCGCAGCTCGGTGCGCATGTGCTGGCGCAACTTGAGGTCGAGCGCCGAAAGCGGCTCGTCGAGGAGCAGCACGTCGGGCTCGGCACAAAGCGCACGGGCAATCGCCACGCGCTGTTTTTGGCCGCCCGAAAGCTCGGAAGGAAACTTATCGCCTTGGCCGGGCAGCGCGATCATGTCGAGCAGCTCATCGGCACGCTTGCGGCGCTCACCAGCCGAAGCCCCACGGACCTCCATTGAAAAGGTGATGTTTTCCCAGACTTTCATCAGCGGAAATAAAGCGAGGTTTTGGAAGATCAGCGCGGTGGGGCGTTTGTTTGGCCCGAGGCCCGCCATATCTTTACCACCAATAAGCACGCGGCCCTCAGACGGGTTTAAAAAACCGGAGACGGCGCGCAAAATTGTGGTTTTCCCGCAGCCCGATGGCCCGAGGAAGGAGAAAAAATCGCCGCCATTGATATTCACATTGGCTTCGCGAACGGCGACAAAGTCACCAAATTTTATCCAGATATTCTCTAGATTGACGTCTACGCCAGAACTCATCTGATTACCCCGTTGGTATTATTTTGTATCGGGCCTATGCCCCTTATAGACTTCCGGCGGGGCATAACCCCGCCGGAAACACTTGTGTAACAAGGGCCGATTAGGCGCTTTGGAAGCGGTTCACGAACTCGGAACGCACGTCTGCATACCATGGTGGCTCAGCCGGCCATGGGTTCAGGTTGGCAAGCGCGTCGCCCGGGTAAGCTTCGGCAAAGTTCTTTTTGGCCGCTGCACCAGAGAAGCCGTCTGCGCCCAGAATTGGCGAATTATAGCCGTGCTTGTCAATCGCTTTGCCAGCTGGCTCTTGGCGATAAGCAAACTCAACCAGTGCGTAAACTTCGTCGATATTAACCGCGCCCTTAGGCATAGCCAAACCGTCAACCCAAGCCATGGCACCTTCTTTTGGTGCTTGGTAAGTAACTGCTTCACCAGCGGTTTTAAGCGCGAGCGGCGGGCCATCCCAAGTTTGGCCAACCACAACACCGCCGTTAAGCAGGCCGTTTTTCTGGCTGTCCGCATCGTTCCAGATAAGCTTGAGGTTGCCTTTGCGGGCAATACACCAATCAGTGATTTTGCTCCAAACTTCGCGCATTTTGGCTTCGTCGCCATAGGCTGCCCAAACATCGCCAGCTTCCAGCTCGCCTTGGGTCTCCATGTAGAGACCAGCACAAAGCATACCGGAGTGCGCGCGGATCATGGTTTTGCCAGCGTTCTCGTCGGACCAGATTTCGCCATAGCTTGGCACGCCATCAGCAGAGGCCGGGATAAACAGGTCTGTGCGCCATGCCATGCCCTCAGTGCCCCAGATGTGCGGGATCCATGTGGAGCCTTCGCCGAAGTCCCAGCTATCAGGGCCAATCGAAGACATCGCAGGGTTAGCGCGCTCGATAGCCACGCGGCTCATGTCCCATGGCTGAAGCAAGCCCAATGGGCCCCACTGGAGGTTACGGTTGTTGGTCGGGCCGATCAAGTCAGCGCCTGTGCCGTCAGAAGCTTTCATCTTGTTGATGATCTCTTCGTTGGAGCCAACGCCGATATAGTTTACGTTGATGCCGGTTTCAGCGGTGAACTCGGCAAGCATGTCGTCGGGCCAGTAGTCAGACCAGTCCAGCAAAGTCATTTCGCCCGAAGAGGCGAGCACTTTGGTCGAAACCAAAGCCGGAGCGGCCATAACCGCAGCGCCTGTTTTCAGAAATGAGCGGCGATTAACGCCAGTTGAATGTTTTGTCATATTTAAGTCTCTCCCGGAGATGTTGCTAACAAGCGCGATAAATACACGCTCGCATCCTGTGCCATACTGGCACGCGGATCTTATCGTTTTATCATGTCACATATGTGACAGACCGGCGCTCCCCTGCGTGAACAGAGTGTCGCACCCGATGAGACTACCTTAACCAAATTGATTTGCAACCACATACGGCCACTTTGACGCGCCGATAAGGCCAGTTTTGGCCGCGTTTACAGAAATTCTTTAACCATCTGGACAATTTCGCCCTCTTCATCTGCCGGAATAACCCAGACTTGCCGCGCGGGATTGAGTCTTGCCCAGCGCAAACGGCCAAGGATACCGCTGCGAATAGCGGCGGCATTTTCACCGATTCCCCCTGTGAATACCACCCCGTCGATCCCCTGCATCGCCGCGATCATGCTGCCCGCATGGCGCGCGGCCCAGTATATAAAGTGAGACACGGCAAAGCGCGCGGCCTCGGTCTCGCTTTCCAGCAGGGCTTTCATATCTGGGTAGCCGCCCAGCGCCTTCAACCCGCTTTCATGGTTCAGCATCTGGTTAATATCTACCGCACTCATGCCCTCGTGTTGCAACAAGTAAAGCAACAAGCCGGGGTCCAGGCTACCCGCCCGCGTGGCCATGGTCAGCCCATCCAGCGGCGAAAACCCCATGGTGGTGGCCACGCCTTTGCCATTAAGAATCGCCGCCAAGCTGGCCCCCGCGCCAAGGTGGAACACCAGCAAGCGGTTGGGCAATGGCTGGCCGGTTTCGGCCTTGAAGCGGCGCACGGTCGAGGCATAGCTTAAGCCATGAAACCCGTAGCGGCGCAGGCCTTTGGCGCGCAGGGGTTCGGGCAGAGCAAAGGTGGTGGCTTCGGGCGGGTTCTCCGCATGAAAAGCGGTATCAAAACAAGCGACTTGCGGCAGATCGGGGTGCAGCGCCTGCACCGCATCTATCACCTTGAGCGCGGGCGGATTGTGCAGCGGGGCCATCGCCGCCGCCGCCTCTATTACGGCTTGTACTTCAGGGGTGATCAGCGCGGGCTGGCTCAGCGCCCCCCCATGCACCACGCGATGACCAACGGCCGTTGGCGGCCCTGCGATTTCACCGGTCTTGGCCAGCGCAACCCTTAGGGCCGCGCCGTAGCTTTGGTCGCTTGTGGCGAGGTCCACTTGGCCCTGCACCAGCGGCCTCAGCGACAGGCGGTCATAGCTGGCATATTTCAGGCTGCTAGAGCCGGCATTCAGCACCAGAATAGGACCACCCGCCATGGTATCAGCCCTTCTGCGGCTGCATATCGGCAGCGGAAATCCCCGCGACCGCAACCGGCTTGGTCATGGCATCGCGCCGGAACGGCTCGCCAAGCTCTTGGTTCAGGATCACCTCGATGAAGGTGGTTTTGCCCTCATTCATCTGGGCCTTCACCGCCACGTCCAGCGCCTCGGTCAGGCCTGCCATGCTGGTGGCAATCACGCCTTCCACACCGCAGGCCTTGGCGATGCCGGCATAGGAAACGTTTTCATCCAGCTCGGTGCCGACGAAATTGTCGTCATACCACAACGTGGTATTACGCTTTTCTGCCCCCCATTGGTAGTTGCGGAAAATTACCATGGTAATGGCGGGCCAGTCCTTGCGGCCACAGGCGGTCATCTCGTTCATCGAAATGCCAAAAGCGCCGTCGCCCGCAAAGCCGACAACGGGGGTATTAGGTTGGCCGATCTTGGCCCCGAGGATCGCGGGCAGGCTATAGCCACACGGCCCGAACAGGCCCGGCGCGAGGTATTTACGGCCCGCTTCGAAGGTGGGGTAGGCATTTCCAATGGCACACACATTGCCGATATCGGAGCTGATCACCGCCTCGCGGGGCAAAGCGGCTTGAATGGCGCGCCATGTTTGGCGGGGGGAAAGCGCCTCGGGCTTATCAGCACGGGCGCGCTCGTTCCAGTCTATGCCCGCGTCGGTGTCGTCCTCATGGTCCATCGAGGTGAGCGCCTGCGCCCAAGCGGATTTGGTTTGGGAAATCAACGCCTTGCGCTCGTCCCGGCCCGCATCGCCCGCTGAACCGGATAGCTGGTCGAGGAGCTGCGCCGCCACCTGCCCCGCATCGCCGACAATGCCGACGGTCACCGGCTTGGTCAGGCCGATCCGGTCGGGGTTGATATCTACCTGAATGATTTTCGCCGCTGTGGGCCAGTAGTCAATCCCATAGCCCGGCAGGGTCGAAAACGGGTTTAGCCGCGTGCCCAGCGCCAGCACCACGTCGGCCTTTGCGATCAGCTCCATCGCGGCGCGGGAGCCGTTATAGCCCAGCGGGCCGGCAAAAAGCGGGTGCGAGCCGGGGAAGGCGTCATTATGCTGATAGCCACAGCACACAGGCGCATCCAGCTGCTCGGCCAGCGCTGTGCTCGCCTCGATTGCGCCACCAATCACCACACCGGCACCGTTGAGGATCACGGGGAATTTTGCGCCCGACAGCAGCTTTGCCGCCTCGGCAATTGCGCCCGCGCCACCCGAAGGCCGCTCGAATTCCACAATCGCGGGCAGGTCGATATCTATCACCTGTGTCCAGAAATCCCGTGGCACGTTAATCTGGCACGGTGCGCTCAGGCGCTTGGCTTTGGTGATCACGCGGTTTAGCACCTCGGCCATGCGCGACGGGTCCCGAACCTCTTCTTGATAGGCCACGCAATCGGCAAACATGCGCATTTGCTCAACCTCTTGAAAGCCGCCTTGGCCGATGGATTTGTTGGCCGCCTGAGGGGTGACCAGCAGCATGGGGGTGTGGTTCCAGTAAGCGGTTTTTACGGGGGTTACGAGGTTGGCTATCCCCGGGCCGTTTTGCGCAATCGCAAGGCTCATTTTGCCGGAAGCCCGCGTAAAACCATCGGCCATCATCCCCGCCGTATATTCATGCGCGCAATCCCAAAAGGTAATTCCCGCCTTCGGGAACAGGTCAGAGATCGGCATAAAGGCCGAGCCGATAATGCCAAAAGCATTATCAATCCCGTGCATTTGCAGCACTTTTACAAAGGCTTCTTCTGTGGTCATTTTCATGGGGTCAACTCCTGAGCAAGCAAGCCAAACAGGCTGGTTTCTGCCTTCTCTATGGGGGAGAAAGATAGCGCCAGAATAGGGCCAGTTTGCAAATCAGTCTATAGCCAAGCCCGACCATAAAAAAAGGGCGGAGAATGATCCCCGCCCTTCCTATCAAAATAGAAGCAAACCGCTAGAACTTCATACCCGCACGGATTTGAATTTCTTGAATGTTTGTTGTCTGTGTTTGGCCGGGATTGTTGGTCGCCCCTTCCAAATTGCGGGCGATATATTCCGCACCCACAAAAAACCGGCTGCCCAGCATCAGGTCAATACCCGCGCCATAGTTCAGGCCGCTCACGTCCCAGTTGACGCTGACCGCATTAGTAAAATTACTCATAGAATAGCCGACAAACCCGTATACAAGCGCTTTATTCAACGCATAGCCAGCGCGCGCTTTGCCATCCAGAAAATAGTTGAAGGTTTCAGTGGGGAAGCCTACGGGGCCAAAGCCCGGTGTGCTCACGGCAGAATAGGCAAGCTCGCCACCAAATACCAGCTTGTTACGCTGGATGTTATAGCCCGCAAAGGCGCCATAGCTTTGGCCTGGCTCAAGCGATGCGAAGGTGTTGCCGGGAACACCGCCGGTGCTATACGTCATATCGCCGCCAACACCCGTGCCATATGTGGCACCAAGGTAGAAGCCGCCCCAGTCAGCGCCAGTATTAGCAGCGGCCGGAACAACGACTGGCATTACAGGGGATATCGGGGCTGGGTTGCCAGCAAAGGCGGCACTTGCAAAGGCAAAAGAAGCCGCGGTGGCAAGAAATAGGTTCAATCCTCACAGTTCGTTAACTTGCGTTAATATATGAAAATGCCATTAAACTGTCAATTGAACCACCACTACCCTAAGATGATTTCAAAAAATCACTTAACATGGTGCAAATTTGCAGCAAATTCCGGCAAAAACCTGCTATTCCAGCAAGCCTTCGCCAAGCGCCCCACAGTCCAGCACCGTTATTTCGCTACCGCTTTGCGCAATCAGCCCTGCCTCGCGCAAGACTGCAAGCTCACGGTTAATGGTCTGGCGCGAACAGCCCACAATATTAACAAATATGACTGCGTTTCGCGCACCGTGCCCGTATTTCCGGACAGCACATAAAGATAGTTGCGAAGCCGGCAACCCGCCGATCCAAACATGGTAATATGCTTGATCCGGCTATCAAACATCATCCAGTTGCGGAAAACCCGGGTCATATTCTTGATGAATTCGGGGTTTTTGAGGGCACGGGTCAACTCCTGGGCAAGCAAGCCAAACAGGCCGGTTTCTGCCCTCTCTATGGAGAAGAAAGATAGCGCCAGTTCAGGATGTCAGGTATCCAGCCATCGGCCAAGGGCCGCGCGGTCCAGCACCGCGATATCGCCGCCGCTTTGGGCAATCAGCCCTTCCTCGCGCAGCAACGCCAGCTCTCTGTTGATGGTTTGGCGAGAGCAGCCCACCACATTGGCCAGATAGGACTGGGTTTCAGGCACCCTGCCGCCATTCTCTGACAGCACATAAAGATAGCTGCGCAACCGATCGCCGACCGAGCCGAATTGTGTGAGGTGTTTTCGCTTGTTATCCCCAAGAAGCCGTTTGTAAAAAATACGGGTGATGTTTTCAATAAAGCGGTACTCCTGTAGCGCCGCCATAATTTGCTCGGGCATACAAACCAGCACTATGGCATTTTCCGAGGTTTTACAGCTGGCCGCACAAGGCTCGCCGCTAATGGTCTCCATCTCGCCAAGGGTTTCGCCCTTTTTGATACGGGTTACAAACACCTCCAGCCCGTCTTCACCGGCATAAAATACATCAATAAACCCGTGGGCGAGGAGAACAAAGTTGTGCGCCAGCTCCCCTTGCTCATATATGGTGGTTGGCTCGGGGTAAGTGCGCACAATGCAGGTATTCAGGAATTTTTTTTTAAAACCAATATCAAACCCCTGAAGGATTTCTGATTTCAACAAGTGGGGGAACCGGACTGAATTTTCCAATAGTAAACGCCTTAAAAACATTATGCCCCTCAGATAAAGGCGATAGCCACTAAAAACAACAGTTTTCTACCGAATTCAGGGCAGGCACACCTGAGCGCCCCTCAAAAAGGTACACTTACAAGGTTAACATATGCCTATTGCTTCGCTTGTGCTATCTGGGGGGTGACATGAAAATGACATTCCTTGCGCCGCGCCCGCCACTTGCCCCTTGCTTGATTTGCGCGTAAACATGCCCAATGAAACGGATTTTTGATCTTGATGACCATACCCGCCTGCCCTGGCGCTTTCATGGTCAAGGCCTCAGGCAGCAACGCGGTGCTTAAGCGCAGCCTTCTCCCGTTCCCTTTTTCTCTATTCGCGAGCTTATTATGACCGCCAAAACTCTGTATGACAAAATCTGGGATGCCCACATGGTATCTACCGACGAAGACGGCACATCGCTGCTTTATATCGACCGCCACCTTGTGCATGAGGTCACCTCCCCACAAGCCTTTGAAGGGCTGCGCACTGCGGGCCGCCAAGTGCATGCGCCGGATAAAACCATCGCCGTGCCAGACCATAACGTGCCCACCACGCTGGACCGCTTGAAGGGTGTGGAAAACGTGGAAAGCCGTATTCAGCTCGACGCGCTGGAGAAGAATGCACTGGATTTCGGGGTGCATTATTATCCGGTGAACGACGTGCGCCAAGGCATTGTGCATATCGTTGGCCCCGAGCAAGGCTGGACATTGCCGGGCATGACTGTGGTGTGCGGCGATAGCCACACCGCCACCCACGGCGCTTTTGGCGCGCTGGCGCATGGCATTGGCACCTCTGAAGTGGAGCACGTGCTGGCCACCCAAACGCTTATTCAGGCAAAATCCAAAAACATGAAGGTCGAAATCACCGGCACCCTGCAAAACGGCGTTACCGCAAAAGACCTCACCATGCATGTGATCGGCCAAACCGGCACAGCGGGCGGCACCGGCTATGTGATCGAGTATTGCGGCGAGGCCATCGAGGCGCTCTCCATGGAAGGCCGGATGACCGTGTGTAACATGGCGATTGAAGGCGGCGCGCGGGCGGGCCTTATAGCGCCCGACCAAAAAACCTTTGACTACGTCATGGGCCGCCCGCACGCGCCCAAAGGCGCACAGTGGGAAGCCGCGCTGGCCTATTGGAAAACCCTGTTTTCCGATGACGACGCGGTGTTTGACAAGGTGCTGACCATCCGCGCCGAAGATATAGGGCCAAGCGTTACATGGGGCACCAGCCCTGAGGATGTGCTGCCGATTTCCGCGACCGTGCCAGCGCCGGAAGATTTCTCTGAAGGCAAGGTGGATGCGGTGAAACGGTCTCTGGAATATATGGGCCTCACGCCGGGCATGAAGCTCACGGATATTGCAATCGACACGGTGTTCATCGGCTCCTGTACCAACGGCCGTATTGAAGACTTCCGTGAAGTTGCCAAAATCGTCGAGGGCAAAAAGATCAAAACCGGCATGCGGGCCATGGTTGTGCCCGGTTCGGGCCTTGTGCGCGCCCAAGCCGAGGAGGAGGGCATCGCCCAAATCCTGATCGACGCGGGCTTTGAATGGCGGCTTGCGGGCTGCTCTATGTGCTTGGCCATGAACCCCGACCAGCTTCAGCCGGGGGAACGCTGCGCCGCCACCTCAAACCGCAATTTCGAGGGTCGCCAAGGCCGCGGAGGCCGCACCCATCTGGTGAGCCCCGCCATGGCCGCCGCCGCCGCCCTCACCGGTCATCTGACCGATATTCGTGATCTGTAAGGAGCGAAAAAATGGAAAAATTCATTAAAATCACCGGCGTTGCCGCCCCCATGCCCCTGATCAATATCGACACCGATATGATCATCCCCAAGCTGTTTTTGAAAACGATCAAGCGCTCGGGCCTTGGCAAAAACCTGTTTGACGAAATGCGCTATGATGACGCTGGCAACGAGATTCCCGACTTCGTTTTGAACAAGCCCGCCTACCGGAATGCGCAGGTCATTGTGGCTGGCGATAACTTCGGTTGCGGATCTTCGCGCGAGCACGCGCCTTGGGCCTTGCTAGATTTCGGGATTCGTGTTGTAATATCCACAAGTTTTGCGGATATTTTTTATAGTAATTGCTTCAAAAACGGCATTCTTCCCATCATCCTCCCGCAGGAGGACGTTAATAAATTGATGGATGATGCCGAACGCGGCGCAAATGCAGTCCTGAGTATCGATCTGGAGAACCAGACAATCACCGGCCCCGATGGCGGCGAAGTCAGCTTTGAGGTGGATGCTTTCAAAAAGCACTGCCTGCTTAACGGGCTGGACGATATTGGACTGACCCTGCAGAAATCCGACGCGATTTCTGCATTTGAAGCCCAAAACGCCGCATCGATGCCATGGGTTTAAGGCCTGATTTCAGGCGATAAGCAGGGGGCAAACAGCGTTGATTAGATTCGTCGGAGCATTGGTTCGCGCGCTCATTTTGGGTGTCATCATCGCGACCCCCTCTTATATCCTTCCCGATATCCCCAATGTGGCGCGGGAGCTATCCATGATCATCGCCGCCATTATCGCGGGGTTTGCGCTGTTTGAATATTCCAGCAAAACCCCCGGTTTTGTCGATTTTCGATTCGCCCCGCCCTATAACCGCTTTCGCGTCGGCATTCTGGCGGCGCTGGCCATCGGGCTAAGCCTGATCGTGCGCGCCGCAATTCTGGGCAATGCCGAAATTCTGGCGCTGGCAGACCAAACCATCCCCTACGCGCTCACCCTCAATTCGCCGGTCGATTTTGCGCTCAACAAAGTGGCTAGCTTTGAAACATCCACCAGCCCCGAGCTGCTCACCCGCTTGTTCTCAGCGGCCTTTGTGATTTCGGTAAGCATGGCTGGCGTTATGAGCCTGCTGCTCTGGGTGTTCAAATGGCCCTTTGGGCGTGCAAATTTCAACCTATGGACCAACCTGCCTACCTTTGTCCCTGCCGAAGTGAGCCTCACAGGGCGGCGGCTACGGCGCGATGGCTGGCTGAATATCATCCTTAGTTTTGCACTATTTTACCTGATTTCCTTCACCTTCCCCGTGCTGCAAGAGCGGCTGGGGCCAGACCTGTTCGGCAATAGCCACTCTCTGGTCTGGGTGGTGACGGTATGGGCGTTTTTACCGACCATCATGTTTATTCGCGGCATCAGCCTGATCAAAATTTCACGCATCCTATCCAAAGCCATCAAGGCAAAATGAAGCGGCTCTGGCTGCTGCTTGCACTTTTCGCATGGCCGCTGTCCGCGCAAGAGCGGCTGCGGCTGGCCACCTACAATGTCGGCCTTGGCCATGCGGGGCCAGGGCTGCTGCTGAAGGATATTATAAACCAGGAGGAAGATATTTTGGCCCTCGCCAAAATTATTGGCCAAATAAACCCCGATATCCTGCTGCTCACCGGCTTTGATAATGATTATAAAACCCTTGCCCTCACCCGCTTTAACGCCTTGCCCGAGCTGGGCTACGTGGCCCAATTCGCGCCCCTTGGTAATGCGGGTGCCGATTCGGGGCTAGACATAAACGGCAATGGTCGCCTCCGAGATTGGAATGACGCTTGGGGCTTTGGCCGCTTTGAAGGCTCCAAAGGCATGGCGCTGCTGTCGCGTTTTCCCATTACCAGTAGCCGCAGCTTTGACCATCTGCTTTGGCAAGATTTCGGCCCCCAGCCCCGCACCCCCGACGGCACTGCGTTTTTTGCCGACTGGCCCGCGCTGCGCCTTGCCGCCCATAGCCTGTGGGATGTCGAAATCACCCTGCCCACTGGCCCGCTACACATTCTCGCCGCGCACCCGACCCCGCCGGTTTTTGACGGGTCCGAAAACGCCAACGGGTTACGCAATGCCGCCGAGACCGCCTTCCTCAATCGCTACCTAAGTGGCGAGACTTTCCGTGATGACAGCGGCACCACCGCCCCGATTTCAGCCGCGCCAGTGGTGCTGCTGGCCGACCTCAACGCCGACCCCGCCCGTGGCGACAGCCTGAAATACGCCCTGGGCCGTCTGCTCAGCCACGACCGCTTGCAGCTCATGCCCGTGAGTGAAACCGTCGATTGGGAGGGCGCAGGCCGGATGCAGGTGGATTACGTGCTGCCCGATCGCGCGCTTACTGTGCTCGATAGCGGGGTGTTCTGGCCCGAGGATTCTACCCTGCTCGACGAAGCCGAAACCCGCCACCGGCTGATCTGGGTGGATGTAGCGTTGCCGGAATAGTCGCGCGCATTTCAATCATTTTTTACACTTAAATATTTGCGCAAGCCCTTGGTATTATACCCACATTCCAGCTTTCAATTGACCCTACTAAACCAGTTTAATGGGGTCAATTAAACGGGTCGTTTTATGGCACAATCCGCTGCAATATTTCAGGCAAACCTGTCGGCACTAAATCGAGCAAAAGCGCCTGCATCCGCTCGGGGTTCAGGCCGTGCGCCGTGCTCCACAAACGTCCCATTTCCTGCATTTCCCGCGCCACCCTCCCCAAACGGCGAAGCCGCACCATCATACCCCACGGGAATGGCCGAGGCCGCACAGCCCGCCACGTATGCCGCGCCAAAGCCATCAAACTACTCTGCGATGCTTGACGATTGCCCCCCAAAGCGATACCCGAAAGAGGACCCATTTCAACAAAGGAACGCGCCATGAGCACCCCCTCCCTCCTTATTCTCGCCGGAGACGGTATCGGCCCCGAAGTGATGGCTGAAGTCAAAAAGATCATGGCGTGGTTTGATGATAAACGCGGGCTTAAGTTCGACATTTCGGAAGACCTCGTCGGCGGTGCCGCTTATGATGCCCACGGCACGCCCCTCACCGATGAAACCATGGCCAAAGCCCAGGAAGTAGACGCGGTGCTGCTCGGTGCCGTCGGCGGCCCCGCCTATGACGACCTTGATTTCAGCGTAAAGCCCGAGCGCGGCCTCCTGCGCCTGCGCAAAGAAATGGACCTGTTCGCCAACCTGCGCCCCGCGCAATGCTTTGACGCGCTGGCTGACTTTTCCAGCCTGAAAAAAGATCTGGTTTCGGGCCTTGATATCATGATCGTGCGCGAGCTGACCTCGGGCAGCTATTTCGGCGAACCCCGTGGCATTTTTGAAGAAAACGGCGAGCGGGTGGGCATTAATACCCAGCGCTATACCGAGAGCGAGATTGACCGCGTCGCCCGCGCCGCCTTCGAGCTGGCCCGCAAACGCGACAACCGCCTGTGCTCGGTGGAAAAAGCCAACGTGATGGAAAGCGGCATTCTGTGGCGCGAGGTTGTCACCAAAATCGGAGCAGAGGACTACCCCGATGTCGAGCTTTCCCACATGTATGCCGATAACTGCGCCATGCAGCTGGTGCGCACCCCCAAGCAGTTTGACGTAATCGTCACTGACAACCTGTTCGGTGATATCCTGTCAGACTGTGCCGCCATGCTCACCGGCTCGCTCGGCATGCTGCCCTCCGCCAGCCTCGGCGTGCCCATGGCCAACGGTATGCCCAAAGCCATGTATGAGCCGGTGCACGGCTCCGCGCCCGATATCGCAGGCCAAGGCAAAGCCAACCCAAGCGCCACCATCCTGAGCTTCGCCATGGCGCTGCGTTATTCCTACGGGCAAGGGGCCGAGGCTGACCGCCTTGAAGCGGCGGTGGAGAAAGTGCTGGCTGACGGCACCCGCACGGCTGACCTAATGCAAAAGGGTGATGGCACACCGGCTTCGACTTCGGAAATGGGCGATGCGATTGTGGCGGCGCTCAACGCTAGCCTCTAACCCCGTAGGGTGCGTAGCCCTCCACGCACCCTACTTATTCTTGCGTCAAAACCTGGTGTTGGACTACACGAATTGCTCGATCATTTGCGATAAGCCCATAAAAGGTTGGCCGCGCTGGTAAAGATACCCCGCCAACGCGCCAAAGGTCATTGGCAGGCGCACGCCGGTTTTATCTTTGCTAAAAAGGTGAAAAGGTGAGTGATAGGGTAAACCCGGCCCAAAAGGCCCAGATCAGGTTGAAAATACCTCGCTGCAAGCTCATGCGCATATCTTGGTATCCTTAGTATTGCGAGCGAGGCTGAAAAATCGACCTTGAGATTGTGGACCCGGTCCATAGGCCCGAGAGTGCCGGCTGGGACGGCAACGTGATTTTGCTGCGGTGCGGCATGGTGGTGGAGGAGACTCATACCCTCATCTTGGTCAGGCTAGAGCTGCGTCGCGCGTGGCAAGCGCAGGCAGCGCAAATCGCGGCGTTTTTGGCCCGCTTATCTGCCAAGCCCCCCCTGATTATAGGGGTGGGCAACGAGTGGAGCCGCCAGAGCCACAACCTGTCTGCGCTGGACGCGCAGTTTGATCTTCACACGCCCGGGCATAGATTCCCGGGCGTCAAGCCATTGCTCAGGCTGGATAAAATCGCGCTTAGCCTCTGATCATATACCAATCTGGTCCGATATCACCCTAGCGCATTAGCCCCTGCGCCTTGAGATCAGCCAGTGTCAGGTCCAGCGCTTTATGGGCGCGGTCAACAACCATATCGATCTCGGGTTTCGTGATCACTAAAGGTGGCGAGATGATCATTTTATCGCCAACATGGCGCATCACCACATTATTGGCAAGGCAATGGTCACGGCAAATCAGCCCCGCTGCGCCCGCCTCTGCAAAGCCCGTGCGGCCCGCAGCGTCTGGCGAAAGCTCCATCGCGGCCATCATGCCCGAGCTACGCGTTTCCCCCACCAGCGGGTGCGCGGCCAACTCGGCCCAGCGCGTTTCAAGATAGGGGCCAGTGTCGGTGGCGACCGTGCTTACGATGCCTTCTTCATCCAGAATCCGCAAGTTTTCCAGCGCCACGGCCGCAGCCACCGGATGGCCTGAATAGGTGTAACCGTGATTAAACTCGCCGCCTTTTTCTGCAAAAACCGATGCCAGCTCTTCAGACAGCACCGAGCCGCCGATGGGCTGGTAGCCCGACGAAAGCCCCTTGGCGATGGTCATAATATCGGGCTTGATTCCGTAGGTTTCAGAGCCAAACCACGCGCCTGTGCGGCCAAACCCGGTGATCACCTCGTCGGCGATCAGCAAAATTTCATGGGCATCACAAATCCGCTGGATTTCGGGCCAATAGGTAGATGGCGGCACAATCACGCCGCCCGCGCCCTGCACCGGCTCGGCGATAAATGCGGCCACGTTGTCTTCGCCGACGCGCTCAATCTCATCTGCCAGCGCCTGCGCGGCTTTCAGGCCGAATTCCTCAGGCGAAAGCTCTCCGCCCTCGGCATACCAATAGGGTTGCGAAATGTGGGAAATATCGGGGATGGGCAGGCCGCCCTGTGCGTGCATCGCCGCCATGCCGCCAAGGCTGGCAGAGCCCATGGCCGAGCCATGATAGCCATTTTTGCGCGCGATGATGTGGGTTTTGCTTGGCTTGCCCAGCGAGGCCCAATAATGCCGCACCAGCCGGATATTGGTGTCGTTGGCGTCTGATCCCCCACAAGAGAAAAACGTGCGGTTCAGGTCTCCAGGGGTCAGTGCCGCAATCTTTTGCGCCAATGCGATCACCGCAGGGTGGCTGGTTTGGAAAAAGGTATTATAATAGGGCAGCTCGCGCATTTGCCGGCTGGCGACATCGGCCAGCTCGTTGCGGCCATAGCCGATATTTACGCACCACAGCCCTGCCATGGCATCGAGAATCTCACTCCCCTCACTGTCCCGCAGCATCACGCCTTTGGCTGAGGTGATAATGCGCGCGCCCTTTTCATTGAGCGCCGCCGTATCCGTAAACGGGTGCAGGTGGTGGGCGGCATCTGCCGCTTGCATATCCGCCGTGGCGGGGTGGTTTGCTATATGGTCCATGGGGTCACCGATCGTTTGGGTCGCTACCGGACGATTACTTATTTCCGCACCGCAATCAACCAGATTCTTTCGCAAAGCGCGCTAGCATATCCAGCAGCTCTTTTTGGCGCATTGGCTTGGTGATCGCATCAGTAAAGCGCGCCGCCTTATATTCAGGGCATTGGGTAGCCACGGCATCTGCAGACAGCGCGATGATCGGCAGCGGATGATCTTGCGCACCCTCCGCCGCCCGAATCGCGGCGGCGGCTTTGATTCCGTTCATAATCGGCATCTGAATATCCATGAAAATAGCGTCAAAATCTCCTTTTTTGTAGGCAGACACCGCCTCCTCTCCATTGCGAACACGGGTGATTTTCACGCCGATATCTTCTAACAGCACGGCAAAAACGAAGGCGTTGGAATCGTTATCCTCCGCCAAAAGAAGGCGCAGGTTCTGCCGCAGCGCACGGCGCGGGGCTTCGCGTTCCGCCGCATCCGAGATCGCGGCCTCTACAACCAGTTCTACAGTAAAGGTAGAGCCAAGGCCCAATGCGGAGTCCAGCTTAATGTGACCACCCATCAGCCCGACCAGCGCCTGCACCACATTCAGCCCCAGCCCAGTGCCGCCACGGTTTGCCGATTCCACAGGGTCCGCCGAGGCGAAGGCACCAAAAATATGGGCGTGTTTTTCAGGGGCGATGCCGATACCACTATCTTCCACGCTCAGCACCAAGCGCCGCTCCCCCTCGCGGCCCATTTGCAAAATCACCCGCACGACCACCCGGCCCTCGTCGGTGTAGCGGATGGCGTTAGAAATCAGGTTGCCCAGCACTTGCGACAGGCGCATTTTATCAAAGCGGATACGGGAATTGATCAGGATTTTAGTTTCAAGCTCCAGCACCAACCCGCGCTTTTTAGCGCGCGCTGCGTATTCCGCCACAAGGTTGGCGACAAAGGCCGCCACGTCAAAATCAACCGGCACCAAGGTGGTTTGGCCCGCATCAAGCTTGCTCTTTTCCAAGAGCTGGTTGGTGATGGACAGCATAGAATCGCAAGCATCCCGCAGCACCGACAGATAGCGCGCCTGCTTTTCATCAAGCGGGGTGCGGGATAGCGCGTCGGCCATGCCAAAAACGCCGTTCATCGGCGAGCGCACTTCATGGCTGACGGTGGCCAGAAACTGGTCTTTCCGCTTCAGGGTTTCTTTCAGCTGGGCGACCTCTGCACGCAACGCTTCGGAGGTTCTGTCGACGTTCAAATCCGGCATCCTATCTGGCATTACGAATCATCTCTTTGGTGTTCGGCCAGAATTTCCGATAACTATTGATAATTCGTTGACGTAGCAGATTTTTTTCGGAAATCAGCCCCGCATCCACACATCATAGCGGGTGGATTTACCCAGTATTTGGTGGCTGGGCGCAGGCAAACCCACGGGCAAAGCCGCCTTGCGCGGCCATTTCAGCACCACGCGTTTTTGCGCCGTGGCCAGCGCCACCTTGATCAGCGCCAGCGCATCAGGGTCAGCCCCGACGATCTCGCGCAATTGCCGCATATCTTGCTTGACCAGCGCCGAATTGCCCCTTGGCGGGTGCATCGGATCGACTAAAACCACCTCGGGGGCAAGGGCGGGCAGCAGAATTTTGGCGTCGCCCAGCTGCAAATCCATCCGCGCGATAATCTCGGCCATATCGCTGGATTTAGCCCGCTCCAGCGCGGTTTCCAGCAGGGCATGCATATGGGGCGAGCGCTCAAGCAGGGTGACGCGCGCACCGAGCGAGGCCAGCAGGAAGGCATCTCGCCCCAGCCCTGCCGTGGCATCGACGACATGGGGGCAGGCACCCTTTTTTAGCCCCACGGCTTTGGGCAGGTCTTGCCCGCGCCCACCGCCAAAGCGTAAGCGGTGCGCCACGGCCCCGCTGGTAAAATCTATCTCCAATTCACCTTTCACGCTTGGCCGCCTGCACCTCGCGCTCCAGCGCATTGAGAAAGTTGCTCCGGTCCGCCTTGGAAAAAGGCTTGCCGCGCCCTTGATGAAACGGGTCGGCGGCGCGCATATCGTTCATCAGGTCGCGCATGGCAAGCTGGTTGCCAATATTGGCCTTGGTGAACGCATCGCCATTATGGCGTAGCGCCCGTCCGCCATTTTCAAGGCATTTCGCCGCCAGCGGGATATCTCCGGTGATGCAAATGTCGCCCTTTTTTATGCGGTCCGCGATCCACATATCGGCCACATCGGGGCCATCCTCCACCACTACAATATCCACCAGCGGATGCGGATTGGGCCTCAGCCCGCCATTGGACACGATATAAACCTGTAGCTTATGCCGGTGGGCCACCCGCAGGACCTCGTCCTTCACGGGGCAGGCGTCGGCATCAATAAATATCGTTGTCATGGGCAGCCATTCTGAATGAACGCCAGAAGCGCCTCGTTATTTTCAGAGCCGGCAAGCATAAAGCTCCCCACATTGATCTGCTCCATAATTCTGGGCGCCATAATCACATCGCCACACACCGAAAATTCGACAACCTCGCCAATGTGCCGCCCTGTAAATGCGGTAAACCGCAGGCGGTCTTCATCAGAAAGCTGCGCGATCACATCCCCGCCCCCCGTTTCGTTTCCCCAAAGCTCGAATTCCACCGGGTTGAGCATGGTGAGCACCTCGTCAGGCGCTTCCATTTGCACGGTTAAAGCCGCCTCCACACGCGGCGCGTTCGGGCTGGCCAGCGCCAAAACGCTGGCAATAATCTTGGCAATACCAGCCATGGCTGTCGGGGTGGCCGGTTCCATATGTTAAACTCCGTGTAAAATGTTCGCGTGGTGCATGATATGATCTTCCATAAAGCTGGCCACAAAGAAATACGAGTGGTCATAGCCCGGCTGCATCCGAAAGGTGCCGGCCTGCCGCTTGGCCGCCATCGCTTGCGCCAAGGTCTCGGGCTTCAAGAGGCCGAGAAACTGGTCGCTATCGCCTTGGTCGATTAAAACGGGTGTTGGAAAACCGCCCGAAGCCATCAGCTTGCTGGCATCATGGCGCTGCCACCGGGTTTCATCCTCCCCGAGGTAAGCGCTGAGCTGCATCCGGCCCCAATCCGAGCCTGTCGGGTTGCAAATCGGCGCAAAGGCGGAGACGGATTTGTATTGCTCTGGGTGGTTCATCGCCAGCGTCAGCGCCCCGTGGCCGCCCATAGAGTGGCCGGTAATGCCCTGCGCCTCTTCCATCAGGTCAAAATTCCTGAACAGCAGCGTGGGCAAGTCCTCGCGAATATACGTCCACATATTATAATGCCCCGCCCATGGCGCTTGCAAAGCATCCACATAAAACCCCGCCCCTTGGCCGAGGTCATAGGCTTCGTCATCCGCCACGCCCTCACCCCTCGGCGAGGTATCAGGGAACACCAGAGCTATCCCCGCCTCAGCGGCCCAAGCCTGCGCCCCCGCCTTCACCATCGCGTTTTCATGGGTGCAGGTCAGCCCCGACAAATACCAAAGCACCGGCACCGGCCCCTCTTTGGCCGCAGGTGGAAGGTAAACCGCAAAGGTCATCTCACAATTACAGGCGCTTGAGGCATGGCTATAAACGCCCTGCGTGCCGCCAAAGGCCGCGTTTTCGGAAAGGGTTTTCATCTAAAATTCCACCACGGCCCGAATGGATTTCCCTTCGTGCATCAAATCAAACCCTTTGTTAATATCCTCCAGTTTCAGCTTATGGGTAATCATCGGGTCGATCTCGATTTTGCCGTCCATATACCAGTCCACAATTTTCGGCACGTCCGTGCGCCCGCGTGCGCCGCCAAAGGCCGTGCCGCGCCAGCTACGGCCTGTGACCAGCTGGAAGGGGCGGGTGGTGATTTCTTGGCCAGCACCGGCTACGCCAATAATTATGCTCTCGCCCCAGCCCTTATGGGCGCTTTCCAGGGCGGTGCGCATCACGCCCACATTGCCGGTAGCGTCAAAGGTATAATCCCCGCCGCCGCCGGTTAGCTCCACAAGGTGGGCCACAAGGTCGCCCTCTACCTTGCTGGGGTTCACAAAATGCGTCATGCCGAACTGCTTGGCCATCACGGCCTTATCGTCGTTCAAATCAACCCCGACAATCTGGTCCGCCCCTGCCAGCCGCAGGCCTTGCACCACGTTCAGGCCAATGCCGCCAAGGCCAAACACAATCGCGGTGCTGCCGATCTCCACCTTGGCCGTATTGATCACCGCACCGATGCCCGTGGTTACGCCGCAACCAATATAGCAGACCTTGTCAAACGGCGCGTCTTTGCGGATTTTCGCGAGCGCGATCTCGGGCAGCACCGTGTGGTTGGCAAAGGTCGAGCAGCCCATATAGTGCAAAATCGGCGTGCCATCCAGCAGGCTAAAGCGGCTGGTGCCATCGGGCATAAGGCCTTGGCCCTGCGTGGTCCGGATGCTCTGGCACAGGTTTGTCTTCGGGTTGAGGCAATAGTCGCACTCGCGGCATTCCGGCGTATAAAGCGGGATCACATGGTCGCCCGGTTTCAGGCTGGTTACGCCCGCGCCCACCTCTAGCACCACGCCTGCGCCCTCATGGCCAAGGATCGCCGGAAACAGCCCCTCGGGGTCCGCGCCCGAGCGGGTAAATTCATCGGTATGGCAAATCCCCGTGGCTTTGATCTCCACCAAAACCTCGCCCGCCTTGGGGCCTTCGAGGTTCACGTCTACAATTTCCAACGGTTTTCCGGCTTCAAAAGCCACAGCTGCCCGCGTGCGCATGGTGTCCCTCCTGGTTGATTTGGGCAAAACCTACCAAAATGCGCTTTAATTGCAACGGTAAATGCAACCTGACCTTACTGCGCCACGCGCGTAATCAGCTGCTGCGCACAGGCCGCTGCTGCCCGCTGGGCCAGCACCGTTGTCAGCCGCGCGCCGTCTTCCATGGCTGAAGATATCAGGGTGGTGTTGCCCTGATTGCCCTCGCAACTGCCAGAGGCGATCACCGCGCCGCTGGCCACATCCACAATGTTCATCTGCGCGGTCACCACAATGCGAAACGCCTCGTCCACCAAGCCAAGGTTGCGCCCCGTGCTGTCGGCGTAATATTCCAGCGCCACCACATCCACCACAATGCCGCTCAGCCCGCGCAACTGCGCCAACCGCGCCACCTTCGGCCCACGCTCGGCACTTCCGGTTTCCCGCACCGAGCCCGCATAAAACGCCCGCACGTTTTCCCGCGCGCCAAACGCGGAGATCAACTGATCCGCAATCATGTTTTCAATAATCGCCCCCGGGTCCACCCCGCCGGGCGTCGGCACCTCGCCAATACGCGAGCGCGCCCGCTCATCCGCATTCAGCGCGCCCGTAACAGCCTTGCCAATAAAAAATCCGGCAATCCCGCCACCAAACCCCACGCCGCCGCTCTGCGCAATCCGCCGCGCAAAGGGCGGCGGGCGCTCGGAGGTGCGCGAAATCGGTTGGCCCGAAATCTGGTCAGGGGCCAGAGGCTCCGCTTGCTGGGCGGTATTGGTGCAGGCCATAACCGGCAATAAGACAAGTAATATGAACCAGTTTTTCACGGCCTGCCCTCGCATATTCACAACGCAAGCACTCTAGCCCTTCCGCGCATTGGGATGCAATGATTTCCCTAAAATATGCTCGTCCGCCCCGATCACATGGCTGGCAGAGCCCACAATTTTCGGGTCCGGCAGCGGTGCGTTTTCCTCGTCCCGATCAGGATAGGGGATTTGCGAAAGGAAGTGCCGCATGGTGTTGAGCCGCGCCCGCTTTTTGTCGTTGGATTTAATAATCGTCCACGGCGCATCGGCGGTGTCGGTATAGAAAAACATCGCCTCCTTGGCCTCGGTATAATCATCCCACTTGTTCAGGCTGGCGCGGTCTATCGGCGAGAGCTTCCACTGCTTCAACGGGTCATGCTCGCGGCTTTCAAACCGCCGCTTTTGCTCTTCTTGCGTGACCGAAAACCAGTATTTAAAAATATGAATGCCGGAGCGGGCAAACATGCGCTCAAGGTCCGGCGTTTCGCGCATAAATTCGAGATATTCCTGCGGCGTGCAAAAATCCATCACCCGCTCGACGCCAGCGCGATTATACCACGAGCGGTCAAACAGCACCATCTCGCCCTTGCTCGGCAAATGCTCGATATAGCGCTGATAATACCACTGTCCGCTTTCGCGTTGGGTCGGTTTGTTCAGCGCCACCACCCGCGCGGCACGCGGGTTCAGGTGCTCCATAAACCGCTTGATGGTGCCGCCCTTGCCCGCTGCGTCGCGGCCCTCGAACAAGATGATCACTTTCGAGCCGGTATCCTCGACCCACTTCTGCACCTTCAGCAATTCAACCTGCAAAAGCGCCTTTTGCTTTTCATAATCGGCTTTTTTGATCTTGTCCGAATACGGATATTGCCCCTGCTCAAAACGGCTGAGCGGTGAAGGCTTGCCCTCGGATAAGGCTTCGGTGGGTGTGGTTTTGCGCATAGCGACTCTCCTCTGTGGTGTTTTGTGTTTTGGTTCCATCTGAACGCAAAACACTATTGGCTTTCGCCATACACTGCGCATTAAAGGCCGCACTTTGTATTGACCCAGGTCAATCTTTCGGGATGTTTTTGCTCCGCAACTTCTTAATCGCCCCGCGCTGGGTCTTCCCCTCCAGCCGCCTGCGCTTCGAGGCCAATGTGGGCCGCGTTTTCACCCGCCGCTTGGGGCGAAATAACGCCTGCAAAACCAGCTCCCGCAGCTTCTCCTCGGCCAACTCCCGATTGCGCGCCTGCGTTCGGTGCTTCTCTGCGGTAATAATGACCGCGCCATCCTTGGTCCAGCGCCACCCCGCCAGCTTCTTCAGCCGCGCCTTGGCATCGGCAGGCAGGCTGGGCGACCGAGCCGCCTCAAACCGCAGCTCCACGGCGGTCGACACCTTGTTCACATTCTGCCCGCCCGGGCCGGATGAGCGCACAAAGCTCTCGGTCAACTCCCAATCCTGCAGGGTTATGTTTTCGTTAATGAGGATCATGGTGTGGTTTCAGTTCATCCATAAAAGTAAAGCAAGAGCACCATAATAGAGACAAATGTAGCCGAAGACAAAAAATATCCGACCAATATTGGTAAACGTAGTTTTTCTGCAAAAGCTATGGCATTTGGGTCCGTTATTTTCAAATACTCCCGATCGCGCAAGTATTTTACCAACACCCATGAAGACGTGAGGCTTCTCGTCGAATAGACCGTGGGGCACCCCGCATCCTGCCAAAGCGCTTTATGGTTTGATTTAGCTCTGAACAGGAACACCCAAAGAGGTATGCTCGCCGCAACCAGCAGCAATACAATAACAATAGTCAATGCAATATATGTTGTCATCCCATTATCCGCTTAAATATACGTCTTGAACCCCGCCCGCTCAGGATAGTCAAAATGCGGCGTGGCGGCAAACTGCGTCAGGTGCAGCCCATCATCGCGCACAGCGTAGCGGTGCATGGAGGTATGCGCTACGTTTATAAACATCTTGCATTTGGCAGGCACATCCAGCGCCAGCGCCAATGTTGCCAGTGTCGAAATCACCCCAGTTGACGTCACCATCAGCACCCGCCCGTCGAGCTTGTTCGCATCCTCCAGCGCGCCCGTAATACGCCCGCAAAAATCAGCATAGCTTTCCAAGCCATCCTCGATATCCCCCTCCCGCCACGCGGTAAGCAGCTGCGGCACATGGGTCATAAATTCCGCCTCCGAGCTGGGCCAAGGCACCCCCGCCCGCACCTCAAGGCTCGCTGCCAGCCCGAAATAATCCATCTCGTTCAGGCGCGGGTCTATCCTATGCGGGGCACTCAGCCCCAGCCCCTCAGCCGTTTGCACCTGCCGGTTCAGGCTGCCCGAGATCACATGGTCAAACCCCGCATTGGCCTTGATATAATCGCCCAGCCAGCCCGCTTGCTGCTGGCCTAGCGCTGAAAGCTGGTCATAACTGGCTTCGGTTTTGGCACCCGTTTGCGCCTGCCCGTGCCGAATTAGCGTGAGGTCATACATATGTTGGCTCCTTGATAAGGCCCCTCTATACGCGATCCTGCCGCGTGGTTCAATCAACCCTTGAAGCCCCGCACGATTTCCGTTAGCACCGCCCATTTACCGGAGCCACCCCATGCAAGCCCACACCCTTGCCATAGATTTTGGCACCTCGAATTCGGCCGCTGGCTATATGCTGAACGGCGCACCTAAGTTGCTGGAAATCGAGCCGCAAAACACCACCTTGCCAACCTCGATCTTTTTTGATTTTGACAGCCGCCAAACCCGGTTTGGCACCCCCGCCAATGCAGCGCTGATTGATGGCGAATATGGCCGCTACATGCGCGCCCTCAAAAGCGTGCTTGGCACCGGCCTCATGCATGAAAAACGCCGGATCATGGATGAGCAAATCGACTTCATCGAGATCATCTCCCGCTTCCTGCGCGAGATCAAATCCCGCGCCGAAGCCGCCTCCGGCCTCACGTTTGAGAAAGCCCTCTCCGGCCGCCCCGTGCACTTTCATAGCGACGACCCGCAAAAGGACGCCCAAGCCCTGAAGGACCTGCGCGCCTGCTACCTCAAGGCTGGCTTTGCGCAGGTCGATTTCATGTTCGAGCCAGACGCCGCCGCGCTCGCCAACCACAGCCACCTTGCCCAAGGCACCATCGGGATGATCGTTGACATAGGGGGCGGCACGTCTGACTTCACGATTTTCGAAACGCTTGAAAGCGGGATCAAAATTCGCGCCAGCCACGGCACCCGCGTCGGCGGCACCGACTTTGACCGCGCCCTCAGCATAGACCACATCATGCCGCTTTTGGGCAAAGGTAGCCATATCCGCAACGCGTTTGGCGATGAAACCATGCCCGCCCCCAACGGGATTTTCCACACCCTCGCCACGTGGCAAAAAATCCCGTTTATGTATAATGGCGAGACCCGTCGCGAGGCCAAGGAGCTGCTCAAATACGCCGCTCAGCCGCACCTGCTCAAACGCCTCACCGACACGCTGGAAAACGAACTCGGCCACGACCTCGCCTTCGCCGCCGAACGCGGCAAGATTGCGGCCAACACCGCCGATGCCGAAATTGATCTGGCGGTGCTGGAGCCACGCCTGACCGCCCCCCTCAGCCAAGCGGCGCTGGGGGAGTCGCTTGCCGCGCTGACTTCGAAAATCCAAACTGCGGCCGCTGAAACACTGGCCCAAGCGGGCCTGACCCCTGCCGCCATTAATAGCCTGATTTTCGTAGGCGGCTCTAGCTTGATGGGCGTGGTCGAAACCACTTTGCAGGCCCGGTTCCCTTCGGCCACGCCGCATCGTACCTCGGCCTTTACCGCCGTTATCGAAGGCCTGACCTTAGGCTCGCTTTCAACACATTAAAAGCGGCGGCTCACGTTTGAGTGTAAAGGCCATCGGTAAGGAAGCGCCCTGACCCGACCAGTGTTCAGGGCAAATAAGTTATGCGCGCGCCGGCGTGAAGCGGCCGATCACCAGCCGGTATGGCCCCAGCGCCACCAGCGCGAGGCTCATCTTCACCGCGAAATCTGCCAAAGCGAGACTTACCCAAAGCGGCGCTTCCGGCCCCACACCAAACATCGGTATAACCTCCCGTGCCCAGCCGTTGGGCTGGCTTGGGTCGAGGAACACAAAAGCGCCCGCAAAGGCGATGCTGAAAAACAGCACGGTATCGAGTGAAGAGCCGATAAACGAGCTTACCAGCGGCGCTTTCCACCAGTTGCCCGCCCGCAGTTTGTCAAACACAAACACATCGGTCATCTGCGCCAGCAAGAAGCCGGTGCCTGAAGCCAGCGCTATCCGCAAGCTTACTGCGGGGCCGAATTCCAGCACGATCTGCGTGCCAACCAGCGAGCAGGCCACGCCGATCACAAACCCCGCCAACACCACTTTGCGGGCCTGTGCCACCCCGTAGCGGCGGTTCATCAGGTCGGTAACCAAAAAGGCAAACGGATAGGTGAACGCCCCCCATGTTAGCCAGCTTCCCAAAAGAAATTGCACAAGTATATTGCTGGCCACCACAATGGTTGCCATGGCGATTACGCCAGTTATCAGTCCACGATTCATCATTTTATCCCGTATTTTTAAAGAAGGTCAGCGGTGACTTCTGCCAGAACATCCAGCTGCACGCCCCTATACGCCCGCTGTTTGGCAATGGCAAGTGTGGCTACCCGCGCTTGAACGGCCCGATCACGGCCAGTTCCTCAATATCCTCGGCCACGGCCTCGGTTTCCGCATCCAAAAACCGCTGCACCGCATGGGCAAAGCCTTTATCTCGAATCCAGTGCAGCGAATAAACCGGCGTGGCCAAATAGCCCCGCGCCAGCTTGTGCTCGCCCTGCGCCCCCGCCTCGACCCGCGCCAGCCCTAAGCGAATCGCGGCCTCTATGGCTTGGTAATAGCATAGCTCGAAATGCAGGTTGGGGTGGTGCTCGGTCGCCCCCCAATAGCGGCCAAACAGGGTGTTTTCCCCGATGAAATTTAGCGCGCCCGCCACAAAACAGCCCTCTCGCTTGGCCAGAACCAGCAGGATATCATCGCGCAAATGCGCCTGCGCCTCATCAAAAAACGCGCGGGTCAGGTAAGGGGTGCCCCATTTGCGCGCGCCGGTATCTTGGTAAAACTGCCAGAAAGCATCCCAGTGCTCGGGTTGAATTTGCCCCCCCGTCAGCGCCAAAATCTCGCCGCCAAACCCTTGCGCCGAGGCCCGCTCCTTGCGGATATTTTTGCGCTTGCGTGACGAAAGCCTGGCGAGGAAATCGTCAAAGCTGGCATAGCCGTCATTCTCCCAATGAAACTGCTGGGTGAGCCGCTGCATCAGGCCAACCTCCCCGCCGAGCGTGAATTCCGCCTCGGTGCAAAAGGTCATGTGAAAGGAGGATAGCCCGTTTTGCTCGGCGATCCGCATCACCCCTTGCAGCAAGGCACGGCGGGTGGGATCATCATGCGCCAGCAAGCGCGGGCCGGTGGCGGGGGTGAAAGGCACCGCCGATTGCAATTTGGGGTAATAATCGCCTCCCGCACGCATATAGGCATCGGCCCAGTTGAAATCAAAAATATACTCGCCTTGGGAGTTGGTTTTGAGGTAAAGTGGCATGGCCCCCACCAGCTTGCCCGCGCGATGCGCCAGCAAGTGGCGCGGCTGCCAGCCTGTGCCTTCTCCCACCGATCCGCTATCCTCTAGCGCTTTCAAAAACCGATGTGCGGTGAAGGGGTTGCCATGGCTTAGCCCATCCCAATCAGCCGCTGGCACCTCGTGCAAACCGCTGATTAGTGTCATTTCATAGGCCGCATCGCTCAGGGTAAATACCCCTCAAAGGTGATGTTATCGGCCAGCCGACGGGCCGCAAACTCCTCGTCTGCGGAGCGTATGGTCCAGCTTAGCACCGGGTCTCCGCCTTGGCGAATTCTGTCCACGGCGGGCATGTCGAGCGCCTGAAACTGGTGCGAAATGAAACACGCGCCGCAGGCTTCAAAATCCGGAATATCTGCCAGCTCTTCGGCCCGCGCGCGCGGCACCTGCGGCCAATGCTCTTTGGAAAACGGGCTGGTCACCAAGCCGCGCGGCACGGTGGGGGCCAACTTTTGCATTAGGTAAATCGCGTGAGGGTTGAGAGACATCACCCCCACCGGCCCGCGATAAGCGTTTAGCACCTCGGCCACGCGGGTTTCCAGCGGGCCAAGATCATCACCTAAAGCGCCGTCTTGGTCCTTGATCTCGACCAGCACCCCGACCTGCCCCGAAACCAGCTTCAACACCGCCTCCAGCGTCGGAATTCCCTCGCCGTTGGGCAGGGGCATCGCTCCCAGATCGGCCGCACTTCGCTGGCGAAACGGGCCTTTTTCAGCGGTCATTCGAGACAGCTCGTAATCATGAAAAACCATGGCCTCGCCGTCACTTGAGAGCTGCACATCCAGCTCTATCCCATAGCCGCGCTCAAAAGTGGCGGTAAAGGCGGCCAGCGAGTTTTCAGGTATACCCCCGCCGTGCAAGCCCCTATGGGCCACAGGCGGAATTAGCAATGCGGGAGGTAGCTCAAGCAATCTCGAAAATCCCTTCAATCTCCACGGCTACGCCCAAAGGCAAGGCCGGCACGCCCACCGCAGCGCGCGCATGGCGGCCCTTGTCACCAAACACTTCGACCATCAGATCAGAACAGCCATTAACCACCTTTGGTTGATCCGTGAAATCCGCGGTCGAGTTCACAAACCCGCCCAGCTTTACCACCTGCACCAGCCGCTCAAGATCACCCCCGCAAGCGGCCCGCAATTGCGCGATCAGGGATAGCCCGCATGTCCGCGCCGCGGCATAGCCCGCCTCGGCATCCATACCCTCACCCAAGCGCCCTTTGATCAGGCCGTCAGGGCCATTGCTGATCTGTCCCGATACAAAAACAAGGTTCCCCGATTGCACAAAAGGCACGTAGTTAGCTGCTGGGGCAGGGGCTTCCGGTAAGGTAATGCCGAGTGCGTCAAGGCGGGATTGAATGGAATTGGACATGGAGGGTCTCCGTTGAAAATTTCAAGACAGGTTAGCGCGGAAATGCCATGGGGAAAATAGGGAAAATGCAGCGGGGGCGATTTCGTGTTTTGCCACAAGCGCAAAGCGCGCCGCGCGGCGCGGGGGCAACCCTGCAAAACCATACCATGGCAGACGCGCCGCATCAGGACTTTTGGCGAATAGGCTTTGGCCAAAAAAAAGGCCGAGCTAAGCTCGGCCCAAGTCCAACAGGGAGGTATGAAACGCTGCGAGCGAACTCGCTTGCTTCGATTAGTGATATAGGTATACCGAATGCGGCATTCAAGATAAAACAGCCACATGCGGCGCATAACCGCTATCACCTACATGCATAGCTAAAGTAAAAACCTTTATAACAAGTAAAACTCAGCCGTTTTCTCGCATAATTTTTCGATAAGCAATCACCTCGTTTAGCACAAAATCCTTGAACACCGCGACTCGCTTACTCTGCCGCAGCTCTCCCGGATAGGCTAGATACACCGGCACAGGGGCCGAACCCGACTCAGGCAGCACATTCACCAGCTCGGGGAAATCCACCGTCAGATAATCCGGCAAAGCCCCGATCCCCAGTGAATTGCGCACCGCTTGCAGGATGCCAAAATAGTTATTCACCGTCAGCAACGAGGTTTCATTCTCGTCAATAAACGGCCCAACCCACGCCGCGCCCGCGCTGACTTGCGGCGCGCTCGGGCTTTGCGAAATCAGCCGATGCTTGCGCATATCCGCCGCGGTTTTTGGCGTGCCATTGGCCTCAAGGTAATCTTTGGAGGCGTAAAACTTCATGTTCACATCCATCAAGCGGCGGCGAATAAGGTCGGCCTGCGAGGGCTCTTTCATGCGAATCGCCACATCAGCCTCGCGCATTGGCAGGTCCAAAACCCGCTCTTCCAGCATGAGGTTAATGCGCAGGTTAGGGTATTTATCATACAAATGCGCCAGCCGTGGCGCTAGCCAAAGCGAGCCAAACCCCGTGGTTGTCGTCACCCGCAGCTCGCCAAAAACCTCGTCCTCGGAATCCTTGATTTGCGCTGAAGCGGCCTCAAGCTGCTTGCTCATTGCCTTGGCCGCATCAAACAACAGTTCGCCCTGCTCGGTGAGGATCAGACCGCGCGCATGACGGTGAAACAACGTTACATTCAGGCTTTCCTCTAGTCCGCGAATTTGCCGGCTCACGGCAGATTGGCTCAGGTGCAGCACCTCGCCCGCATGGGTGAGGCTGCCCGCATCGGCCACCGCATGAAAAATCCTGACCTTGTCCCAATCCATCTCACCGCCCTTTTTTTGCGCAGTTTAAGGGCGAACCCCGCCCGCACGCAACCACCTTCCTCGATTGAATCAGGTTATTTCTTACGCAAAATGCGAATAGCTTGCTGGAAAGTTCCGCCAAAACCGGCCTCGCCGCAATATATGAACAAATGTTCACTTCGCAAAGTTTTTCCTTGATGGGTCAAGTTTTCTGACCAATAATGGTGGTGGAGGAACTCATCATGGATCTGCAACCCGTATCGCTGGCTGATCGGCTTGACCTGTCTAAAAAGACAGTGCTGCTCAACGGCACCCAAGCGTTGGTGCGCTTAATGTTGATGCAAAAACAACGGGATAAGGATGCGGGGCATAATACGGCGGGCTATGTGAGCGGCTATCGCGGCTCGCCCGTGGGCGCGGTGGATATGCAAATGCAGCGCGCCGAAAGCCTGCTTGAGGCGGCGGATATCCACTTTGAAGCGGGGCTGAACGAGGACATAGCCGCCACTGCCCATTGGGGCGCGCAATCGGCGGGGCTGCGGGGCGATGGTAAGTTCGACGGTGTTTTCGGCCTTTGGTATGGCAAAGGCCCGGGGGTGGACCGCTCGGGAGACGTGTTCCGCCACGCCAATATGGCAGGCACCGCAGCCCTTGGCGGCGTGGTGGCGGTGATGGGCGACGACCACACGGCGGAATCCTCCACCACGCTGCATCAATCCGAGTTTGCTTTTGTCGATGCCATGATGCCGATTCTCTCCCCCGCAGGTGTGCAGGAAATGCTGGATTACGGCATTTATGGATACGCTCTCAGTCGCTATTGTGGGGCTTGGGTGGGGCTAAAAGCACTCAAAGATACCATCGAAGTGACTCAGGTTGTCGATGCCAGTGCGGACCGTGTGCAGGTAAAGCTTCCCGAAAGTTTTGAGATGCCCGAGGGCGGGTTGAATATCCGGCTGGCCGATGACCGCACCGAGCAGGAGGCCCGATTACACGACTATAAGCGCTTTGCAGCGGAGGCGTTTGCGCGGGCAAATAAGCTCGATAAACGCATGCACGGCAAGGCGGGGGCGCGCATTGGCATTGTGTCTTCCGGCAAAAGCTGGCTCGATACGGCGCATGCCTTGGAGGCCCTTGGCATTGACGAAGCGCAGGCCGAGGCACTAGGCATTACGACCTATAAGGTGGCCATGGTCTGGCCGCTCGATATGCACTCTTTCCGCGAATGGGCCGAGGGGTTGGAGCTGATCATCGTGGTCGAAGAAAAGCGCAAACTTCTGGAAGTGCAGATAAAAGAAGCGATATTTAACGACCGCAACGGGCGGCGGGTGATTGGCTGGAAGACCGAAAAAGGCGAGCTGCTGTTTACGGTTAAGGGCGCACTTAATCCGATTCTTGTCGCTAGGAAATTGGCAAAAGCTCTAACTGATGAAGGGGCCTGCAATGAAAAGTTGACCGCTGCGGTGGCGGCGCTTGAAGCTGCATCTCTGCCCGATAATTCAGCGCCGCTGGCCCAGCGCATCCCTTATTTCTGCTCAGGCTGCCCGCATAACACCTCTACCAAAGTGCCCGATGGCTCCCGCGCTTATGCCGGCATTGGCTGCCATTACATGGTGCAATGGATGGACCGTGACACGCTGGGCTTTACCCAAATGGGCGGCGAAGGGGCCAATTGGATCGGCGAAGCACCGTTTAGCAAAACCGGGCACATGTTCCAGAACCTTGGTGATGGCACCTATAATCACTCCGGTAGCCTTGCTATTCGGGCCGCGCTGGCGGCCAACACCAATATCACCTATAAAATCCTTTATAATGACGCCGTGGCGATGACCGGCGGGCAGGCCAATGAGGGCGGCTTGGATGCGCCCCGCATTGCCGCGGAGTTGGTAGCGATGGGCGTCAAAAAGCTGGTGGTCGTGTATGACGAGAAGGAGGACGTGGATAAGGCGGCCTTCCCCAAGGGCATTGAGATGGCCGAGCGGGCCGAGCTGGACCGCGTGCAGCGGGACTTGCGGGAAGTTGAGGGCGTGACCGCGATTCTTTATGTGCAAACCTGCGCTGCCGAGAAGCGCCGCCGACGTAAGCGCGGGACATTTCCCGACATTGACAAACGGGTATTTATCAATCCTGACGTGTGTGAAGGCTGTGGCGATTGCGGGGTGCAGAGCAACTGTGTTTCGATCCTACCTTTAGAAACCGAATTTGGCCGCAAACGGATGATTGACCAGTCATCATGCAACAAGGATTTTTCCTGCATTAGCGGCTTTTGCCCGAGTTTCGTAACGCTCGAAGGGGCGACCCCGAAAAAACCCGAGCTGGCGGAGCTGAGCCTGCCGGAGCTGCCACAGCCGGAGATTCCGGCCATCAACGGCACGTTTAACATTGTGGCCACGGGCGTGGGCGGCACAGGTATTGTGACCGTCGGTGCGCTGCTGGCCATGGCCGCGCACTTGGAGGGCAAGGGGGCAGGTATGATGGAAATGGCAGGGCTGGCGCAGAAGGGTGGCGCGGTGCTGGTGCACTGTCGGATTTCCGAAAAGCCGCAGGATATCAAAGCTGTGCGGGTGGCGCTGGGCGAGGCCGATGCGGTGATCGGCGGCGACATTGTGGCGACAGCTGGTCCGGGGATGCTAAGCCTTATGCAGCGCGGCCATACGGGCGTGGTGTGCAATTCCCACCAGATTATCACAGGCGAATTTACTCGAAATACCGATTTCAGCCTGCCGGTAGAGCAGCTCGAAGTGGCTATAGAGGCGCGCGTTGGGGAAGAGGCGCTAACCATGATGGACGCCACTTCACTGGCTGAAAAATACCTCGGCGATGCAATTTATGCCAATGTGCTGATGATGGGCGCGGCGTGGCAAGCGGGGTTGTTGCCGCTTTCATTGGAGGCCTTGGAAAAAGCCATAGAGCTGAACAGGGCGGGGGTTGAGGGCAACCTGAAAGCCCTGCAAATCGGCCGCTGGGCGGTGGTCTTCCCCGAGCAAGAAAAACTCGCTAAAGTTGCCGAAAAAATCCCGAGCCTTGAGCAGATTATCGAGACCCGCGCCAAGCACCTCACCCAGTATCAGGGCGGCGGGTTGGCGCGCAAATACCGCAAGCGTATCGAGAAAATTAGCGATCCTGAATTGGCCGAAGCCATGGCGCTCGGCTACCATAAGCTGTTGTCTTATAAGGATGAATATGAGGTGGCGCGGCTACATGCCGAAACGCTGCAAGCCGCCGTGGCCGCAAATTTCGACAACGTCAAAGCCATAAAATTCCACCTCGCTCCGCCGCTTTTCAGTAAAAAAGACGCCAATGGCCATCTGGTCAAAAAGGAATATGGCCCCAATATGCTCGGCCGCTTCAAGCTGCTCGCCAAGCTAAAACGCCTGCGCGGCACCCCGTTCGACCCGTTCGGGCGCACCAGCGAGCGCAAAATGGAGCGGGCGCTGATCAAGCAGTATCGGGCCGATATGAAAGAGATGGAAGCCGCGCTTGAAACCCACCGTGAGGCAGCGCTGGCGCTGGCCCGCCTGCCGCTTGATATCCGCGGCTTTGGTCATGTGAAAATGCGCAACGCTGAGGCCGCCGCCAAAACCCGTGAGGCGTTGCTCGCCACCCTGCGGGCCAGCGCCGTATAAGCCTGCTGACGCGATGAAATGGTGATCCCGGCGGGATTCGAACCTGCAACCTGCCCCTTAGGAGGGGGCTGCTCTATCCAGTTGAGCCACGGGACCACGATTTTCGGCGTGCTTTGGCAGAGATACAGGAGAACGCCACGCGGGTGAAGCGCTTTCTTGCGCATTTTCGCCCCTTGAAACCCAAAAACCCGCCCCTACATTTTAACCATCAGGTGCCAAACGGGCCTGTTAAACCGGCTTGTCCATGAAGGAAAGCCGCAACTTGTGTCGCTCAATGGAGGATACCCAATGCGAAATTTTGATCTAACACCACTTTACCGCTCGACCGTCGGCTTTGACCGTCTCGCCAGCATTCTGGATAACGTGACCCGCACCGATGGCGGCGCTACCTACCCCCCTTATAACATCGAAAAAACCGGCAGCGATGCCTACCGGATTACCATCGCCGTGGCGGGCTTTTCCGATGACGAACTCACCATCGAGGCCCGTGATGGCCAGCTGGTGATCTCTGGAAAAAAGGCCGAGGCCTCGGACGAAACCACCTTCCTGCACCGCGGCATCGCCACCCGCGCCTTTGAAAAGCGCTTCCAACTGGCTGACCACGTGCGCGCCACCGATGCGGTAACGGCCAACGGCTTGCTGCATGTGGATCTGGTGCGTGAAGTGCCAGAAGCCCTGAAGCCTCGCAAGATCGAGATCGCAAACGCCCGCCCGATCGAAGCGGAAAAGGTAACGGTTGAGCTGTAAGCACATGGCGCTGGCCAAGGGGAGACTCTTGGCCAACGCCGTTTTTTCTGTCATTCATAGTAATTCTTACGGCGTTTCAGCTTGATGGCGACGCGGCCTAAAGCCCCCCGATCTCTCCGATCAGCGCCACCACTTCGGCCACGCCCTTTCGGTCTCGCAGCTGGGCAAATACCACGGGGCCAGCGCCGCGCATTCGTGCGGCATCCCGCGCCATCACTTCTAGTGACGCGCCTACATGGGGGGCGAGGTCTACTTTGTTGATCACCAGAATATCTGACCGCGTTATCGCCGGCCCGCCCTTGCGCGGAATTTCCTCGCCCGCGGCGACATCGATCACATAGATTGTCAGGTCGGCCAGCTCGGGGCTGAAGGTGGCCGACAGGTTGTCGCCGCCGCTCTCGATCAGCACGACATCCAGTGCGGCGTGGCGTTTTTGCATTTCGGCAATCGCCGCAAGGTTGATAGAGGCATCTTCTCGGATCGCCGTATGCGGGCAGCCGCCGGTTTCTACGCCGATAATACGGTCTTGCGGCAACACCTGCATCCGCATCAGCGCCTCAGCGTCTTCCTGCGTGTAAATATCATTGGTGATCACGCCAATAGAGTGGCTGCCCCGCAGCGCCTCGCATAGCGCCGCCGTAAGGGTTGTTTTGCCAGCGCCGACAGGGCCGCCGATGCCAATACGAAGTGGGCCGTTGTTCATGTGCGGAATATCCTTGAATGCTGGACCTCGTGCTGCATGGCCGCGATATCGGCCAGAAAAGCCGTGCCGGAAAGGGTGGAAAGATCGCCAGATTCGACCTCCTGCGCAATGCGGGAGATCAGCGGGGCAAGGGCGGCGATTATCCCCTGCGCCTCGCGCTGGCCAAGGGGCAAAAGCCGCTGCCCTGCGCCCACCAGATTGCTGACAAAGGCTTGCAGGTAAATCTGTAAGGTGAGCGGCAGCGGGATACCTTGCAGCGCCGCCGCCCACCCGATGGCCACGGGGTAGGTGAGCTTTTCCAGCGGCAGGTTAAAGGCCGAAGCGGTGACCTCGCAAAACGCAGCACCCTGAAGCTCCAGCTCCATCAGCCGCTCTTTGGAAGGGGCGAAGGCGCGGCACATGGCATCGGTTTGCTCCGGAGTTTCGGCGTGGTAAGCTGCGGCCAGAAACAGCGCATCGGAGGTGCCGCTGCCATGGGTGAGCACGTCCTCCAGCCACGGGCGCACGTCCTTCAAGCCGCGCTCCACCAGCCGCTCCAGCCCGTGCGAATAGGCAAAGGCCCCCACGGGGTAGGCGGGCGAAAGCCACTGGTTGAGGGTGAGCATCGGGTCAGTGCGCATGGGAATGAGTCCGCCCATGGCCATATGCCCCGCCCTCGGGGGTGAAGGGTTCCAAGACCTCTTTAAGCTCGCCCCCAAGCTTGCCCAACATATCACGGATCACATGATCCCGCTGAATAAGCAGCCGCTCCGCCTCTATCTGGCACGGCATATGCCGGTTGCCGATATGCCATGCAAGGCGGGTAAGGTCGCCTTTGATTTCGAGCAGGTTTTCATCTGCGGCGAAAATCTCGATAAAACGCCCATCGACCAATTCGAAGGCATCCCCGTGATCAAGACTCGTGGTATGCGCCAAGTCTACCAAAAACCGTTCTCCCTGGGCGGTCGTCATCACCTTTCGGCGAAAAAATCGCTCGTTATAGGTCAAAACGGCTGCGTCGCAAGACTTCGCCCAATCTCCGTGTTTTCTAATGATTTGGCAGACAGGAAGGTCCATCAGTCTGTGCTCCTAAAACATAAAATACCGCTGCGCCATCGGCAGAACCGCGGCTGGTTCACAGGTCAGCAGCTCCCCATCCGCCCGCACCTCATAGGTTTCGGGGTTGACCTCCATCACAGGCGTGGCGTCATTCAGCAGCAAATCCTTTTTGCCGATCCCACGGGTGTTTTTCACCGCCACCACCTGCTTGGCCAGCCCGAGGCGTTCTCGCACCCCGTCGGCCTTGGCCGCCTCGCTCACAAAGCACACCGCCGAATGCTCGACCGCGCGTCCGAAGGCGGCGAACATCGGGCGGGAGTAGACGGGCTGCGGGGTAGGGATGCTGGCATTCGGGTCGCCCATTTGCGCCACGGCAATGCTGCCGCCAAGCAGCACCATCTCGGGCTTCACGCCAAAAAACGCGGGGTTCCAGAGCACCAAATCCGCCCGTTTACCCTCGGCCACCGAGCCGATTTCACCCGATATCCCGTGGGCAATGGCGGGGTTTATGGTGTATTTGGCAATATATCTTCGCACGCGAAAGTTGTCATTATCGCCAACCTCCTCGGCCAGCCGCCCCCGCTGCTTTTTCATCTTGTCTGCCGTTTGCCATGTGCGAATAAGCACTTCGCCCACCCGCCCCATGGCCTGTGAATCACTCGCAATTATGCTGAACGCTCCCATATCATGCAGAATATCCTCTGCCGCAATGGTTTCTCGCCGGATGCGGCTTTCGGCAAAGGCCACGTCTTCGGGGATGGATTTATCGAGATGGTGGCACACCATCAGCATATCCAGATGCTCCTCCAGCGTGTTAATGGTGAAGGGCCGTGTGGGGTTGGTGGAGGCGGGCAGCACATGGGATTCGCCGCAAATTTTTATAATATCCGGCGCATGGCCACCCCCCGCGCCCTCGGTATGGAAGGCATGAATGGTCCGGCCTTTCATCGCCTTCAGGGTATGCTCCACAAAGCCGCTTTCATTCAGCGTGTCGGTGTGGATCATCACCTGCACATCCATGGCGTCGGCCACGCTTAGGCAGCAGTCTATCGCCGCAGGGGTTGTGCCCCAATCCTCGTGCAACTTCAGTGCACAGGCCCCCGCGAGCACCTGCTCCTCAAGGGCCGCAGGCAGGCTGGCATTGCCCTTGCCCGCAAAGGCGAGGTTCATCGGGAAGGCATCCGCGGCTTGCAGCATTCGGCCTATGTGCCACGGCCCCGGCGTGCAGGTGGTGGCGAGGGTACCATGGGCTGGCCCCGTGCCACCGCCGAGCATGGTGGTCAGGCCGGAATGCAGAGCATCTTCAATTTGCTGCGGGCAAATGAAGTGGATGTGGGAATCAAAGCCGCCTGCTGTCAGGATCTTACCTTCCCCCGCGATAATCTCGGTGCCCGGCCCGATGATAATGTCCACATTGGGCTGTGTATCAGGGTTGCCCGCCTTGCCGATCTTGGCGATCCGCCCGTCCTTCAAGCCAATGTCTGCCTTGTAAATCCCCGAATGGTCGACAATCAGCGCATTGGTGATCACCGTATCCACCGCCCCTTCGGCCCGCGTCGCCTGAGACTGCCCCATACCATCCCTGATCACCTTCCCCCCGCCGAATTTCACCTCTTCGCCGTAGGTAGTAAGGTCGCGCTCGACCTCGATAATCAGGTCGGTATCGGCAAGGCGGATTTTATCGCCGGTGGTGGGGCCATACATGGCGGCATAGTCGGGGCGAGGGATATTTACCGGCATCAGAGCGCTCCCATAATTTGTTGATTAAACCCATACACCCTGCGCGCCCCGCCAATCGCCACCAGTGAAACCTCTCGCCGCTGCCCCGGCTCAAAGCGCACGGCGGTGCCGGCCGCGATATCCAGGCGCATACCATGGGCCGCCGCGCGGTCAAAATCCAGCGCGGGGTTGGCTTCGGCAAAGTGGTAATGGCTGCCCACCTGCACGGGGCGGTCGCCGGTATTGGCGACCATCATCACCAGCGCCTCGCTGCCTTCATTCAGGGCTATACTGCCCTCGGCGGGGAAAATCTCTCCGGGGATCATATCGGCCTCCTATCGTATCGGCTGGTGAACCGTCACCAGCTTGGTGCCATCGGGGAAGGTGGCCTCCACCTGCACCTCGGCGATCATTTCGGGGATGCCCTCCATGCATTGCGCGCGGGTTATCACCTCGGCCCCTGCTTGCATCATATCGGCCACCGAGCGGCCATCCCGCGCGCCTTCCACCACGGCATCTGTGATCAGGGCTATGGCCTCGGGGTGGTTGAGCTTTACGCCGCGCGCCAGCCGTTTGCGGGCCACAATGGCGGCCATGGCGATGAGCAGTTTGTCTTTTTCTCTCGGGGTCAGGTTCATATCAGGATATCCAGCATCGGGGGATCTTGTGATCGGTGAGCAGCGCAAGCGCCGGTATCAGGGTTTTGCGGAGAAGATAGCTGTCTGGGGCCATGCAGCGCAAGACCAACATATCGGGCGCGCGCAGGCTGACCCCCCCCAATGGGCCAAGCAGGGCGCGTAGGGGGGTAAGCCGGGCCTCGGCATCGGGGGCAATGTAAACAAGGCTAGCCATGGCCCCGGCCCCACCGCCAATATGGGCGTGGGCGAGTTGGGCTGAGATATTGCCCCTAAGGCTTAGCCCATCCAGATAGGCAATTTGGCCGTCACGGTAGATCTCTATGCGGTCGGTAAAGCGGCCCTCGGTTAGCACTTCGCCCATGGCGGCGCGGCCAAAAACCAGTGGCTCAACCATTAGAAACGACGCCTTCGCCGCCAGTTCCACCCGCAGGCGGCGGTTGATCGCGGCACCTTGAAACAGGATGGTTTCTTGGGGTAGCCATTGCACATGCGCGCCGTGGCCTGCCGTGATGTGGGTTTGCAGTTCCGCCACTTCATTGGGCAAAGCGCGATAGCCGCGCTCGGCGGTTTGGGTCGTGAGAGTGAGCGCGGTGCCGGCCTCGGCGTGGAATGTGCCGCTAAAGCTGTCCCCCCCTGTTACCCCGCCGGCGGTATTGACGAGCACCGCCTCAAGGGCGCTGCCTTGTGGGCGCGGAAACAGCGCTTTAAGCGCGCCGGACGGGCGCAGGCTGTTGAGCGCGGTGCCGCCACCCGGACCGCGTTTAACTGACAGCCGCACCGCCCCATGGGCGCGCGGCTGCAAGGGCGCTGTTTTGAGCATACGTTACCCCGGAGTGATGCCGCGCAGGCGCTCAGAGCGGCGCCGCAGCAGCTCCAACACTGTGAGTAGGGCGATCGAGATTACCACCAAAATGGTGGCCACGGCCAAAATGGTCGGGCTAATTTGCTCACGAATACCGGAGAACATTTGCCGTGGGATGGTTTTATCATCGGGGCTGGCAAGGAAAAGCACCGCCACCACCTCGTCAAACGACGTGATAAAGGCAAACAGCGCGCCCGATATTACGCCGGGCAGAATCAGCGGCATTTGCACTTTGAAAAACGTGCGCACCGGCCCCGCGCCAAGGCTGGCCGCTGCGCGGGTGAGGCTGTTGTCAAAGCCCACAAGGGTGGAGGTGACGGTGATGATCACAAAGGGCGTGCCAAGGGCGGCGTGGGCCAGAACAATGCCCAGCTTGGAGCCTGCAAGCGCCTGTTTCCCCTCCATAAAGGGGTTGAAATCACCGGAGTAGAAAAAGAACATGCCCGCTGCTGTGACCACCAAAGGCACGATCATGGGCGAGATCAGGATAGACATGATCAGCCCTTTATAGGGCATTTCAGAGCGGCTCAGGCCGATGGCGGCCAGGGTGCCAAAGCTGGTGGCCAGCAAGGTGGCGAAAAACCCGATGATAAAGCTGTTTTTGGCGGCCCGCACCCATTGGGCGTTGTTCCACATATCGGCCCACCAGCCCTCTACGGCATCTGGGTTAACCATGCCATTACGGAAAATATCGGCATACCAGCGCAGGCTATAGGCCTCTGGGTCAAAGCTGACCATGCCCGAGGTGAAAGTGAAATACGGCTCGGCATTGAAGCTGAGCGGGATGATGATCAGTATCGGGGTGATCAGGAAAATGAAGATCAGCGCGCAAATAAAGCGGAAGGTGTAATACCAAACCGTTTGGCCAGTGCTGGCATAAGGGGGCAATCCAGACATGTCTCTATCCCATCTTCATGTTATCAATGCCCACGACCTTGTCGTAAAGCCAGTAGAACCCGAGCACGATCACTAGCAAAATGCCGCCTAGCGCCGCGGCCAGCGACCAGTTGAGCGATTTCTGCATGTGAAAGGCGATGAAGTTCGAAATGAGCTGCCCATCTTGGCCACCCACCAGCGCAGGGGTGATATAATAGCCGATGGAGAGGATGAACACCAAAAGCGCCCCCGCCCCGATGCCGGGAACCGTACCGGGGAAGTAAACCCGCCAGAAGGCCGTCCAATCATTCGCGCCCATGGATTTGGCGGCGCGCACATAGGTGGGCGGAATGGATTTCATCACCGAAAACAGTGGCAGCACCATGAAGGGCAGCAGAATATGGGTCATCGCGATGATCGTGCCGGTCATGTTGTAGATCAGGCTAAAACGGGCATCATCACTGGTGATGCCAAGCCAGACAAAGATATTGTTCAGCACCCCTTGGCTTTGCAGCATCGCGATCCATGCGGTGGTGCGGACCAGAAGCGAGGTCCAGAACGGCAGCAGCACCAAGATCATGAGCAGGTTGGAGGTGCGGGTCGGCAGGTTGGCCAGCAGCCACGCCACGGGGTAGCCCAAGGCAAGGCAGGCGAGGGTTACCGTCAGGCTAATCAGCATGGTTTTTATGAATAAATACACATAGATACGCTTGTTTTCTGCCAGCCGCTCAAACGAGCCATCGGGGTTATATTGCGCATCCAGCGCCGCGGCATAAAAGGCCGGAGAGTAGGTTTGCGAAGCGATCTTCATGGCGCCCCATACCTCAAGGCTACCCCAGTCTTCATCAATATCGAGCAGCGCCGCGCGGAAGGGCGGCTCAAGCTTTTTGGCCTTGCGGGCCGATTTGGTAAACATCGAACGGGTGCCGGATACCTCGCGGTTTACCCGTGTCGCGACACGGCCGATGCTCTTGTCTTCCCGCGCCAGCATCAGGTCAGCGACGAGCGCGGCATACATATCTTCGGTGGGTTCGGAAGCGCCGTCCCACGTGGCCAGCATTTCGGTGGTGGCGGGCATGGCCACCGCGTAGGTGTCATTTTCAACCCCCCGCCAGAGCAACGACAGAATGGGGATGATAAAGCTCACGATGATAAACAGCAGCAACGGTGCCACAAGGCCAAACGCGCGGAGACGACTCAGAAAAAGAGCCTGCGCGAGTTTCTTTTTCAAAGGCGTGCCATCAGCGGTGAGCACGGGGCCGGTTTCGGTGGTGTCGGTCATGTGATCTCTTCTCGGGGTAAAATGCGGGGGGCACAAACGCCCCCCGCAAGGTGTTTTATTGGGCCAGCCAAGCGTTAAAACGCTCGTTTAGCTCGTCTTGGTTATCTGCCCAGAACTCGAAGTCGTTGAGCAAAGCATTGCCCAAGTTGGCTTCAGCCGTTGGCATATGGGGTGCCATGTCGGTTTTGCCGTCTTGGAACAAGCCAACCAGCGCGCCCGAAGAGCGACGGGCCGGGCCATAAGAGATGTAGGAAGCCTGCGCTGCCAACTGCTCGGTTTGGGTCGAGAAGGCCACGAAATCAAGCGCATCCTGAAGGTGCGGTGTGCCTTTTGGAATGACCCAAAGGTCAAGGTCCATGATCTGACCATCCCAAACAATCTCGAAAGGCTTGCCTTCGGCAGCGGCCGCGTTGAAGATCCGGCCATTATAGGCGGTGGTCATAACCACTTCACCATCCGCCAAAAGCTGGGGTGGCTGCGCGCCGGCTTCCCACCAGACAACACTGTCTTTAATGCTGTCGAGCTTGGCAAAAGCGCGGGCAATGCCCTCTTCGGTTTCGAGCATAGCGTAAACTTCAGCTGCCGGAACACCGTCTGCCATCAGCGCCATTTCGAGGTTGGCCTTCGGGCCTTTACGCAAGCCGCGCTTGCCGGGGAAATCAGCGAGATTGAAGAAATCGTCGATGCTGTCTACGCCAGACATGACGCTTGTATCATAGGCAAAGATGGTGGACCATACAATGCTGGCCACGGCGCAATCGCCGATCGCACCATCGATGAAGTCTTCCATAGCGGGCGTGCCATCAGGGGCAGGCGGCAGGATCGCTGGGTCGATCTCTTCCAGCAGGCCTTCGTCACAGCCGCGCACGGCGTCGGAAAGCTCTACGTCGACCACATCCCAAGAAACATTGTCAGCTTCAACTTGCGCCTTAATTTCGGCCAAACCGCCTGAAAAATCTTCGGACACAATGGTGTTACCCGTCGCGGCGATCCAAGGCTTGTGATAGGCTTCAACTTGCGAATTGGTATATGCCCCACCCCAAGAAACCACGGTAAGTTCGCCAGCGAGCGCGCCGGTGGCGCTAACCGCCAGCAGGCTGGTGGCGCCGATGAGTAAATTTTTAAGCTTCATAGAGCTTCTCCTTGTTGGTACCCGTTACTTTTTTACGCCAGAATTTGGGCAGATATTCCGGCTTGCTTCATTATCAGGCGCGCGGGGCGTGCCCCATAAATTCTTAGGCGTCGAGCGCGCGGCAATCGTCTGATTGCCAGCTCAGCTGCGTAGACTCGCCCACGATCAAGTGCTTATGCCCGGCGGCATTGGCTACTTTCACGATAAAATCATCATGGCCTGACACCACCATCCGGCAGCGGATATGGTCACCAAGATAAATCAGCTCCACCACCTTGGCCTCGGTTTTATTGGGGCCGTCATGGTTGAGCGCAACCCGCTCGGGGCGCAAGGACAGCGTGGTGCGGCTGCCAACGCCGCCGCAATTCACCTTCAGCGCGGTCGCCTTGAGGCCGCCATCGATATCTACGTCCACATAATCGCCATTTTCGGCGGTAATGGTGGCGTTGAAGGTGTTGTTCTCGCCAATAAACTGCGCCACGAAGGCGTTTTCCGGGCGCTCGTACAGGTCATCCGGCGGGGCCAACTGCTGAATGCGGCCATCATCAAACACCGCCACACGATCCGACATGGTGAGCGCTTCGGATTGATCGTGGGTTACATAAACCACGGTAATACCTAGCTTTTCGTGCAAGTGTTTGATCTCGAATTGCATATGCTCGCGAAGTTGCTTGTCCAGCGCGCCGAGGGGCTCATCCATCAGCACGAGCTCAGGGTTGAATACCAAGGCCCGAGCAAGCGCGATGCGCTGCTGCTGCCCGCCTGAAAGCTGGGCGGGACGGCGGTCGGCAAAGTCTTTCATCTGCACCATATCCAGCGCATCCATCACCATTTTCTCGCGTTCAGACTTGCCGATTTTGCGCACTTCCAGCGGAAAGCTCAGGTTTTCGCCCACGGTCATATGCGGAAACAGCGCGTAATTCTGAAACACCATGCCAATGCCGCGCTTATGGGGCGGGATATTGTTGATCGGCTTGCCGTTGAGCAGAATGTTGCCATGGGTGGCGGTTTCAAACCCGGCCAGCATCATCAGGCAGGTGGTTTTGCCAGAGCCAGATGGCCCGAGCATGGTCACAAACTCGCCTTTCGCAATTTCAAGATTCAGGTCTTTAACTACAAGAACCTCACCGTCATAACTTTTTTGCACACGGTCAAAAGCGACGAATGCGGTGGCTGAGCTGTCTAGGGCCAAACCAATCCTCCCAGATTGTGCGGCGGGTTGTCCCGCCATCAATTACCACAAAGGTAGCAGCAGGGCTTGCTTGGAATCAACCCAATACGAACAAATAAGGGCCAGAAGCGCCGAAAACCCGCAGCAGCAGAGGAAGGGTTATACGCATACCCTGTGCTTAGCTGCGGGGATCATCAATAAGGGGGGTTGGCTTTGCCAGCGACTTCAGGTCATCCGGCTTGGTGATTTTCACTATTTCTCCGGTGATTTCCACCCCGTAAGGCCGCAGAGATTTGATCGAGCGCGACAGGTTTTCCGGCGTCATGCCCAAAATAGAGGCCAGCCGCCGCTTTTCGACAGGCAGGGCAAATTCCGTATGACCACCGAGCTTTTTTTGCCATTTCAACAAATAATTCGCCAGCCGCTCAATAGAGGTGCGCAGCTTCAGCCCTTTCACCCCTTTAATGACGCCACGATAACAATAGGCCAACTCCATCACCACGGCGCGGGCAAAGGCGTGGTCTTTTTCAAACACGCAGCGCACGTCTTCCGCAGGCAGCATGATTATGCGCGAGCGCTCCAGCGTGCGGCCCGACATCAGGTTGGGGGCATCCCGAATGGCGGCTGCCAGAATAAACGTCGCGCCTTCGCGCAGCACAGCCATTGCGGTTTCGCGGTCGCTCCAATTGGCAAACAGCTCTACAGAGCCACTCACGACAATATGCAAAAAATCGCAATCATCGCCCTCTACGATCAGCTCCATGTTTGGGGGGAAGGTTTGCACATAGGCACCGCGTACCAGTTCGGCAAAACTTTCATCCGCCATGTCGCGGAAAAGCGCCAATGATCGAATCGCCGGAATATCACTTTCACGCATTCATATGCCCCTGTTGTTCACTTGACATTTATCAAGGCTACACCGCCCCATTGTCAAGCACTGCGGCCACTCATTTACGCTCTCTTAAAAATATCTGCTAGCGAATCGCATGACAAATGTCGCTAACCCATTTATTTTTAATGATATTTTCACACTATTGACCTGCATCAATTTGCAGCAGCTCGGTTTCGGTTTCACTGCCCTCATCACAAAAGCGCTAAATGCGCACTTAACGTAGAGGGCACGTAATGCATGATTTAAATGGGGTCACCAAAAATGACCAATACCGGGCGCTCGGGCTAAGCACCCTGGCATTCACCGTATGTTTCGCCGTATGGACGATCTTTTCGATCATCGGCGTGAAAATCAAACAAGACCTCGGCTTGTCTGAAACCCAGTTTGGCCTGCTGGTGGCAACGCCAGTGCTCACCGGCTCCTTGAGCCGGATTTTTTTGGGCGTCTGGACCGACCAATTTGGTGGCCGTATCATGCTGCCTCTGCAAATGCTGATCACCGCGATCTCGGTTTGGTTGCTCGCCTCCGTGCAAACCTACGCTGTGTTCCTGATGGCCGCTTTGGGCCTCGGCCTTGCTGGTGGTTCCTTCATCATCGGCATTGCTTATGTGTCCCGCTGGTTCCCTGCTGAAAAGCAAGGCACCGCGCTTGGTATTTTTGGCGCTGGTAACGTGGGCGCAGCGGTTACAAACTTCGCGGCTCCGTTCCTCGTGATCGCCCTTGGCTGGGAAGACACCGCCCGCGTTTATGCGGTGGTGCTGGTTGCCATGGCCGTTATCTTCTTTATCTTCGCCAAAGAAGACCCTGTGCGCAAAAAGCAAAAGATCACCGGCGAGAAACCCGCCTCGGCCCTCAAGCAGCTTGAGCCGCTAAAAGACATCCGCGTCTGGCGCTTTGCCACCTATTACTTCTTTGTATTTGGTGCCTTCGTCGCCTTCGCCTCCTTCCTGCCGCGCTACTATGTCGGCGCATATGGCGTGGCGCTCACATCAGCCGGCGTATTTGCCGGCATGTATTCCCTGCCCGGCTCGATCTTCCGCGCTTTGGGCGGCTGGATGTCGGACGTATGGGGCGCGCGTTTTGTGATGTATCTCACCTTTGGCGTATCGCTGATCGTGCTTTTCATCATGAGCTACCCCAACACCAGCTATGTGGTGCAAGGCATTCCTGATGCCGAGGGCAACGCCCGCCTGATCGAGTTCAGCTTCGGCATTCCGCTTTATGTGTTTGTGTTCCTCACCGTCATCCTCGGCTTTGTCATGAGCCTCGGCAAGGCAGCGGTTTATAAGCATATTCCGGTTTACTTCCCGCAAAATGTGGGCGCGGTTGGCGGGCTTGTCGGCATGATCGGCGGCTTGGGCGGCTTTGTGCTCCCCATCACCTTCGGCATCTTGCTCGACCTCACCCATGTTTGGTCTGTGGTGTTTATGCTGATGTTTGTCATCGTGGCTGTGAGTATGATCTGGATGCACCTCGCCATTCGCGCGATGGACCGCAAGGCCCACCCCGAGCTGGCCAAAAACACCCATCTGTCAGACGTGCCACACAAATAACAATATGACGGGCCGCTAAAGGCCCGCCCAACCCCCAATAAGGAGAAAACCCTTGGGAAAAGACTTAAGAAACTGGGACATTGAGGACGAAGGCTATTGGGCCTCGACCGGCAAGTCCATCGCCACGCGCAACCTGTGGATATCCATCCCCAGCCTTTTGGGCGGCTTTGCGGTCTGGCTATACTGGGGCATCATCACGGTGCAAATGATCAACCTCGGCTTTGCGTTCGAGAAATCACAGCTCTTTACGCTGGGCGCCATTGCAGGCCTCACAGGGGCCACGCTGCGCATTCCCTCCACCTTCTTCATCCGCATCGCGGGCGGGCGCAACACCATCGTGTTTACCACCGCACTGCTGATGATCCCGGCGGCGGGCGCAGGGCTGGCACTTTCCAACCCTGATACACCGTTTTGGCAGTTCCAAATTCTGGCCTTCTTGTCGGGCATTGGTGGCGGTAACTTCAGTTCTTCCATGTCCAACATCTCTTTCTTTTACCCGAAGAAAATTCAGGGCTATGCCTTGGGGATGAACGCGGGCCTTGGCAATTTCGGCGTGACCACGATGCAAATCGTGATTCCACTGGTGATGACCTTTGGCTTGTTTGGTGGCGAAAGCCGCACCTTGGTGAACACCTCTGGCACCCTGATCGGCAAAATCCCTGCCGGCACCGAAACCTATATCCAGAACGCGGGCTATGTTTGGCTGCTGCTCCTGATCCCGCTGGCCGTGTTTGGCTGGTGGGGCATGAACAACATCCGCGACGAGCACGTCTCGCCCGACATCCCCAACCCTATCGGTGCCTTTGGCATTATCACCGGCATGCTGCTGATCGGCTTTGTCACCGCCGCCTCTGGCCTGTGGCTGCTGCTGCCCAATGTTGAAGGCGGCCTGCCCACCTCCGGCTGGGGCGTTTCCAAGTGGATTGTGCTGCCGCTGGTGATTGTTGCCACCGTGCTCTTGCTCAAAATGATCCCCGGCGCGGTGGGGCAAAACCTGTCTCGCCAATACAAGATCTTTGGCAACAAGCACACATGGGCCATGACCATCATCTACACCATGACCTTTGGCTCTTTCATCGGCTATGCGGCGGCTTTTGGCCTCACCATCAAAGTGGTGTTCGGCTTCCAGCACCTGCTTGTTGATGGGGTTTGGACCCACACCACCCCCAACCCCGATGGCCCTTCGGCGCTCATGTATGCATGGATGGGGCCTTTTATCGGTGCACTTATCCGGCCCGTGGGCGGCATGATCGCTGATAAAATGGGCGGCGCCAAAGTGACCCAGATCGTATCTATCGTGATGGTGGCCTCGGCGCTTGGCGTGGCCTACTTCATCCAGCAGGCTTATGTATCAGCCACACCGCAAGATGTGTTCCTGCCCTTCATGATCCTGTTCTTGATCCTGTTTGCCGCCACCGGCATTGGCAACGGCTCCACCTTCCGCACCATCGCCATGGTGTTCAACAAAGAGCAGGCTGGCCCGGCCTTGGGCTGGACAGCGGCTGTCGCGGCTTATGGTGCCTTCATCATTCCCAAAGTGTTTGGCGAGCAACTGGCAGCAGGCCACCCCGAATATGCGCTCTACGGCTTCGCGGTGTTCTATGCGGTCTGTATTGCCATCAACTGGTGGTTCTATTTGCGGCCCAACGCCTATGTGAAAAACCCATAACAAACCCTCCCTGCCCCGCATCCATCGGGGCAGGGCCTAAAAAGACTTCTGAGGAGTGAAACTATGAGCCACCTGCTCGACCGATTGAATTTCTTCCAGCAAAAACGGCTGGATACCTTTTCCGACGGCCACGGCGAGACCACCCGCGAGAACCGCGATTGGGAAGACGTCTACCGTGACCGCTGGCGCCACGATAAAATCGTGCGCTCCACCCACGGGGTGAATTGCACGGGCTCGTGCAGCTGGAAGATTTACGTAAAATCCGGTATTGTAACATGGGAAACCCAACAAACCGATTACCCCCGCACCCGCCCTGACATGCCCAACCACGAGCCACGCGGCTGCCAGCGCGGCGCGAGCTACTCATGGTATCTCTACTCCGCCAACCGCGTGAAAAACCCGCTTATTCGTGGGGCCATGCTCAAAGCCTACCGCAAATACCGCGCCACTATGAGCGCCACCGCTGCGTGGAAGGCCCTGCAAGCAGATAAACCGGCGCGTGATGCCTACACCAAAACCCGTGGCAAAGGCGGCTTTGTGCGCGCCACATGGGACGAGGCCAACGAAATCATCGCCGCCGCCAACGCCTACACCGCCAAGGAATACGGCCCCGACCGCGTGTTCGGCTTCTCGCCGATTCCCGCCATGTCGATGGTCTCCTAC